>WNFO01000422.1_pt1 | contig 39394 bp, 37 predicted proteins | sample 5400251 | NCBI WGS metagenome assembly WNFO01 (sample SAMN13153354, study PRJNA577476) | soil metagenome | isolation source: 100 cm saprolite under Madrone tree | place: USA:California | collected 2016-06-14 | reverse complement strand
CGATACTTGACGCCACTGCATCGTCCTCATCCGTCTCAGAGCTCAGCTCATTTGGCTGCGAGAAAATGCTTGCAGGTGGCACCATGACGGACGATTCTCCCGTGGTAGACGTCAGCGGGACGCGGACTGAATTGTGAGAGGAGAGTCGACCCGAAGAGGAACTTGCATCCGGTACAGGCACACCGTACAGGGCGCGTGGGTCCGTGTGTGCGGACATCCTTGGGCTCGCGACGGCGCCATTTGTCGGCGCGGATGGTGCGGAATAGGAGAACGCCATTTGAGGTGGAGATGGCTGTGATGGAGATGATACAGCCATAGGTACAAATCCGCGAGGGAGCTGTCCACTAGACAGAGGGAGGACAGATTGGCCAGGATCGCCTGCTGGACCTGAGGGGTTGTCGTGAAGTAGGACTGGAGATGATGATGACTCTAGAGTTGGCGCCGAGATTGTCGGTGACGCATGGCGGTGGGCGTCGTCGGCACTGAGGAAGTGCCCAGCACGGGACGCATATGGAGAAGTAGCTTGCGGCGTTTGTGACTGAGAGCGAGACTGAAACGTACGTTATTATTTTCCAACGAACGGACCGAAACAAAAGTAAAAAAAATAATCACCGGAGCTTCAATGAAAATATTTGGCACGCTGGACGAACTGCTCATACGTGCCAAACTCCTCGTCGATTGTGTGGGAGTTTGCTGGATAACATGCACTGAGCCCGACGACGAACTACTAGACGCAAAACTGGGTCTGTGGTAAACATAACGATCTGGTTCACGGAAACCGTCCGCAACATTCGGTTGAACAAATGTTGGGGACCGTGAGGCGGAGGGAGACGCTAGGGACTAAGAGGGGTTTATCAGCGGTGCGAAAGAGGGACACAACCGTACGCACTGGTCTATGTGAAAGACTCGCAGAAGTTGGCTGAGATCCAATACTCCTAAGCTCAGCCGCAGGGGTGTTGTCACCACTGGCAGCTTCCGGAATGACGCTGAGGCTTCTCTTCCTGCGGGACTGTCGGGAAACGGAACCACTGGGATCGCTTACTATCTCAAACTGTGAGATGGTTGTTGAACCGGGAGACTCGGGCTCCAAGGGAACAATCTCATGTCGCCCGCCAGGGTCTCGCACCATGAGAGGTTCAGACTCCATAGATGGTTGTCTATCGAGGGTCAGTGATGAGGGTGCAATAGGTTGTGCCATTCCGTACGGGGGAGGTAGGCGGATGGTAGAATCATTCTCTGCATGTGGTATAAACCCATCTTGAGGAATTATGCTCCTGGGTCGGCGGGAGGGCGATGGGGTATCCCTGACTACTATTGGTGGAAGACCATTGGGAGGTGTTGGTGCCGGTTCTGAATGTGACAACACTTCTGGATTGGGAGCACTAGCAACGGGAGGCGATCGGGGGAAATCTAACATGGTCTCTCCAATAGGTTCCAGAGGTGGTTCTGCGATAGCAGGTGTCTGGGTGTGAGTGGGTGATCTTACGTCGTCTTCTCGATCATCTACATGAGACGGATTGCTCTGAACTGGTCTGGAGTCGGGTCGATCCGAGGTCGAATGCGCTTGGTCGGAGCCAAGTCTGTGACCACGAGCAAGGCCCTCTTGTAACCCGAGTCGACGCCCTTCTTCCCTTGCAAGGTCAACGAGACCTTCTTCCCGAAGCTTTCTCGCCACGTTCCTGGCTTTCGCCGCACTAGCTTCTGCATCATAACGTTGGGTCTCCAAAGACTCCAAAATCTCTTGGGCTCTAAAAATCTCTTTCTGAGCATAATCGAGCTGTAATTTGTACATCCCTAGTTCTTCGTTGGCACGGGCGGCATCTTGTTGCGCGGCGACACGGGCTTCATTTATAGCTCTGAAGCGTTGTATAGCTTCTCGAGCACGACGCTCATTGTCATCCGCTCTCTGAGACTCCTGTTTGAGTTGTTCTGTCACAGTAAGGAGCATACGGCGAAGGTCCTTTGATTGTTGTTCGTCATAACGTAACATGCTTGCAATTTTCGTCATGGACAAGCGATCCGAGGAATGACGGTGGGAGTGCCGAGGACTACTCACATCGCGACGAGTTTCGTGAGTGTAAATAGACTCCGGGGATGAAGAGTTGGACCTCGAGGGAGTTGATGGCATGCTATCAGTAGGTTCCTGGGTGGAGAGAGTGAACGTGAGAAAGTGCGACTAAACTGTGAACATCCTCATCATGTGACCGTGGCGTCTGCCGGCAAATCCGCCCCGATCCTGCCCGAGTCTACCGAGTGTCCACCTGCTTCCCAAAACTGCGGCTACCATCCGGGCTAGGATGGCAGCACAGATTATAACGTTTGGTGCGTTGCCACTGGTTCTTCGGTAGCGTGTGCCACGGTCAAGGCCACGGTCACCTGCAGCACAGTAACGTACCGTAGAGACGCCCATAAAGCAACGCGAAGTATCGGCAATCGGCAAATCAGATACAACTTACAATAGGATGTAAGTTAGCGTCGGCAAGCGTCCATCGTTTATCTTCTTTCCCGAAGTGCAATCGAAGGAAAGAGTCCGTGTCAAAAATCCAGTCGAGAGAAGCAATTACTTGAAAGGGCCAGAGAAGGTGGGAAATAATCGACAGAAGCAGAAGAAAAGGATGTGTAATATCACTTATATTACATGGTCGTGTTGCAAATCGGCGATCTAAAGTAGTCCGAAAGGATGGCGCAAGAAACTCAGCTCAAGAGTCCGCCTTAACAAGCGAGTTCATCCTGATCCTGAGCCACTCTCCAGACCCGTACAGCCTCACTCTGTCCTCCCCCGTCTCGTTAAATATTCCACTTTCCTGACTGCCTTCAGGATCACCCATCCCTTAACCTACCACCTTACCTTCATATCATGACCGCCCCACACCATTCCCTCCTTCCTTCAATCCCTGCCCAGTCGTCTTCGTCATCCTTACCCTCAACCACTTATTCTCACCTTCTTACCTCTCGCCCCAAACGCCATTACCTCAAAGACACCTCGGATATTAGTCATAGTCCTCCTCCTAGCCAGGTCACCCCTTCAAATACGAACAAGAAAAAGCACGTGTGTCACTTGTGTTCCAAGGCGTTCACCACAAGTGGCCATTTGTCGAGACACACCCGTATTCACACGGGAGAGCGGAATCATAAGTGCCCATTTCCAGGGTGCGACACCCGGTGTTCTCGTCAGGACAACCTCCAGCAACAGTGCGTCCTTTCCTCTTACTCTGATCCATAGGCTGGCCAATCACCTAGGTTTCGCTGACTTGTGATGCGTCTTCAGCTATCGAATTCACTTGACGCCCGGCTCGCGTCGCAATTCTGCGTCCGCCCGCGGTCAGATCATAGCTGGCGTTAATAAGCACATGAAGGTTCTGCCTCCTGCGCCCGAGGTGCCTTTGGACTCACCCCCTTCTACTCCACCTGCACTAGAACTAGCGGTTGTTCCCCATATTCATTCGGCTCCGGAACCGTCGCCACATCTATCTGCTTCACCTTACCCCCCAGTGCAGGAATATGTCAAGCAAGACTACCAGGACGCCGTCACGGCTTCGTCCTATTTTGATCCACGTGGGTCTCGCCGTGTGTTTGATGCTGGACCCCTTTCCGCTCCCGAGGAATTGTTATCTCCCACTTGTCCTTCTGCTGTTATGCGTGACTTGCGCCGTGATTCATGTGACAATACGCCTGGTAATGAGCATGGCCTCTTCCCCCCCAAAAATCATATCTACGTGCCTTCCTCCGGTGCCTTAGTGATGACCGGATCACACGCTATAAACGGATTGTCAAACACAGCGACATATACCATGTATGGCACATTTGCAGCCCCGACTCATTCACCACCCAATCATGCTTCTCTGACACAGTCGAGCAACTTGTCCATGTGTGTCGATCTGCCACTTCGGGGCAACCCACCGGCAAGCAATACGCAAGGACAGCCTTTGTGCACTAGTATATCGTCAAATCAACCCCACTTATTACCAGCCACACCCTCTAATTCTCCATCTCCGGTGTCATCACTATCGCGATCGTCACAAAGCTCGGGACATTCTCCTCATCTACTTTATCAAAAGCATAACTTTCCCCTTGCCATTGTGAATAGCATGACAGACCCACCGCGAGGACCACCTCGCCCAACACAACTCCAAGCCTCCTCTATAGAACATTATCATCCCTTGGGTCTCATCCCTTCGGAGGGTATATACAGCCGTGGAAGCACAACTGCGCCGTGGCAGAACGTGTTATCCGACGCGAGAGGGACCTCAGCTATGCATGGGGGAGTTGGATTTGTTTTGTGATGCGGGGGCATTATGAAGAGGTTCTCGTACACATGCATTGTCGGGGGTTTGGTACTGAACAGACTAGAGCCGTACGTGCTGCCAGATGGCGCGTCACTTGCACCATGTGCGGCAATGGCAACGATAGAGATTGCCAGGCGTAGCCGCCATCTGCGCACGTGATGGTGTGTCGACGATACCTGGGTACGAGTGGTAATTAGTTAGGGGATGTATTACCAGAAACAGGGAGTCAGCCTAATAATAATTAATTATTACGTGGTTGAGGATAAGCGCCGGCCCGGGGTGCAAGCTACACTCAAATGCCCAGTGACCTAGATAGGTGAGTCGCTGTCGAGAGTCGTGTATCTCATAGTAATGCATTTCCAAGCCAAATAGAACAGCTCGTTCAATGTATCCCTATATCAGAAGAACAAGTTAAACGGCTATGCATCAAGGCCAGAGAAATCCTCGTAGAGGAGAGTAATGTCCAAGTTGTCGATGCCCCAGTGACCGTATGTAATCGCACCATGAACTTCGCATGTAACTATCTGATTTATACATTGGTAACCAAATTAGATTTGCGGTGACATCCACGGCCAGTTCTTTGATCTGATGGAGCTCTTTAAGATTGGGGGCACATGCCCAGAGACGAATTACATTTTCATCGGTGGGCATTTGTACGTACTAGATCATTCTCTTCAATTCACACACCTCGTGCTCCATCAATTCAGGGGACTTTGTAGACCGAGGCTTCTACAGCGTCGAAACTTTCCTTCTTCTCCTGGCGCTCAAAGTGCGATATCCGGATCGCATAACTCTCATCCGTGGAAACCATGAGTCGAGGCAGATCACGCAAGTATACGGGTTTTACGACGAATGTCAGCGCAAGTACGGCAGTAGCAATGTATGGCGCTGGTGTTGTGAGGTCTTTGATTATCTCGCGCTGGGTGCCATCGTGGACGGCCGCGTTTTTTGCGTACATGGTGGCTTGAGTCCGGTGTTACAGGCCATCGATCAGGTTTTCAAACTTCACATTTGGTTCTTGATTTGTCCGTTGACCTGGATACAGATTCGTGCTATCGATAGAAAGCAGGAGGTCCCCCATGACGGGCCAATGTGCGACCTGCTCTGGTCTGATCCCGATGGTGAGCATATTCGCTTTTCCCTGGCAACTCCTTATCCTCGCGCAAGGTCCATGACACAAAAATAACGATATAATTCGGTTGTAGATATATCCGGTTGGGGTCTTTCCCCTCGCGGAGCAGGCTTCCTTTTCGGAGCGGACATCACCAAAACTTTCGCGCATAACAATGCCATTGACCTCATCGCTAGAGCACACCAGCTCGCAATGGAGGGCTACAAATTGATGTTTGATCAAACGATTGTAACCGTTTGGAGCGCCCCTAACTATTGCTATCGGTTGGTATTCAGCGCTACTCTATATCGTACGAGGGGTGAATTTCACTGATCTGTATTCTGTTCTGGCATATTCCCCCTGACCATGTGGCACTCAGTTGTGGCAATGTGGCATCTATTCTTGAGCTTGATGAAAATCTGGCCCAGGAATACAAAGTTTTTCAGCATGCCCCTTCGGTAAGCCTCCCACGCTTGTTAGAATTCACAATGTCTCTTGGTGCTGACGGCAGGCAGGACGTTTGCTCTGTGCCACTGAAACGACCACCTGCGGATTATTTCTTGTAAGTGGCACCCAATTGGCTACATCGATGAGCGGCCATGTCTCGGTCACTCTGCCACTTCGCGATCAGGATTTCCTCGATCACAGCTGGATGACGTCTGGTGGGATGGGACTGGCGCTCGAAATTACTTTGAGATCATTTACAGTGCTATACTGCATGAAAAATCGGGAAGGGGTGTTCTTATACATTTTTATTGTCTCCCTGAGGATGACGCTGAGGTCTGTCTGTCCCAAAAAGGTTATGATTGGACTCCGGCCAGTCTACCAAGTTCGAGTTCGGGGCATTACATGTTTCTTACCCGCTTTACATGACTCGGAATAGAACCGTCGCTGTTGTTCTTAAAACACAGTCCAGATCGAGAATAGTTTGGGTTTGGGGTTTCATGTTATGTACTGTGTCAAGCCGTCAGATTGTCAAACCTGTGTGAAGCATTGCAATCTTGGCTAATACGTACTCGGGCGAGGAACTGATGACCCTGCAGTCACGGTCACGATAATAATTCTGCACCTCTTACACACGCATAACTGATCATGATCGAAGGGCTGGAGAGCAGGAGCACTGCAATGGTGTACAATCCATGTCTATTGCCATGCGTTTGGTCCGCAAAGAACGGCGGACTACCATGTAAACAGGAATACGTATTGTGACCTGTAGGTACGGACTCGCCGGAGGCCGGGCGATCTTGACAACTTTGTTGAAACCAAACCACTGGCATGCAGCAATGCATGCAAAAGTTGATCCGAGCGTGTTTCCTTAGTGACCAGACGTAAACCCCTTTTGTTTCTCAACTAAATAACGATTCGATCGTTGGACTAGTCTTGTCGTCAATCCCAAACCATGGGGCCGAACGCCTACATGCATTAATGCTGATCGGGTCCAGAACCGCAGGCTGGGCTCTTATGCACACGCTATATTTCCGGGTAGACACCTAATACTGTAGTCGTGTATTGGAAAGCGTTATAGTTAGTCGTTTGGACTAACTACTATATATGTGCTAAACAGTGAGTTAGTGCGCTATAACTAGGCCAGGCGGCTCTGGCCTAGGGGTAGTAGTCGTGTACTAGTTTTGATGTCACAGCCCCATGAGGCCTTCGATGAGCGGCATCAGAGGACGTATCACAGTAAGACGTAAGGCAAAAGACATCGACAGGGTGTACCGTGTGTGAAGACTCTATCCGTAGAACAGAAACAGCCATCATCGTTCAGCCCACAGGATCTGGCCGCCGCTACTAGGCACAGGATCCTCGGGCTTCTCCGCATTGTCGCCCTCAGCCTCGTCCTCCTGGGGAGTGTTGGTAACAGTACGCGAAACTTCTCCAGGTTGGTTATCCCAGAGGGAGTCTGGAGCTTGTAAGCTGTCGACCGATGGCATTGAAGACCTATCTGTCCACTGGCGGGAAGCGTAGGCATCCGGTATCGGTGATGCCGAAAGGCGTCGTGACGGCGCGGCAAGTGCCCCAGGTGATAAAGGCTGCATCGCTCGCGAGGATGGTTCTTCCGGGCGTAGTGGAGGAAACGTGAATTCGGGAGCGGAGCGTACCCGTTCCGAAAAGAAGTTAAATATCTCAAGTGTCGTCGAATGTCGGCGTCTCCGGCATGCACCCACACCGGGCAACCAATAACTAGGACCGGGTGGTTGAATATGGGTTTGGCTTTGCGCGGGTTGTTGGGTTCGGCCTGTCGAAGACTGGCTTGACGATGATAATGGCGCTCGGGAGATATTTAGACCATCCGCGGCAGCCTGACAAGGGACATAAATGATTCCAAGTGGGTTACCACTACGACGTGGGACAACCTCAGCGGATAAGCAGCGAAGTGAAAAACAACTACTCACCAGACACGACAACCCACTCCCTCGCGTACACAGCCACACGCGCTCTTTATCATCCTGACTGTGGAATAAGAGTCAAAATAACGAGCGTCCATCTTCACAACCGTTTCTGCTGCGGCGCCACAAGCGACCCACGTCCCCTGTCGCCGACGAGGTTGCGCATTGAGGTGGATCAACTCACCGCAACCGTTCGTCCGCCTTGCGCGCGGGAACGAAGATCGGCACGTAGAGGCTGGGGGTCGGAATGCAGATGTACGGTGCCTCGTAGGAGGATCGTGCGGTCGTGGTAAGGTAGGATGGCTATACCATTCACTTTCGCGTAGTCTCCCGCCGCAGAATAACACATATGAGGAATCCCCGTCATCGTCTTCAGGACTGACGTCGACCTCCTGTGGAAACAATAGCGGATCGGGGTCATTTAAGTCACTCGTTGATAGCTCTCTCAAGTTAAGACGTGACCGAAAGAACCATCTTCCGACCCCGCCTTGTCGTTGCTCGGCATCATCATCATCGGTCTCCGATAAATCCTGTTCTGGATTTGGCTGTGCCAGTGGTGGAAAAGATACAGAAGAGTGGCGGGAGATACCCGCCGTGGTTGGAGGCGCATTGAGTGCCATTGGGACTGGTGACTGCGGGACGTTCATGTCTCGGATAGCTATGGCACCGCGACGGCGGAGCCGGGAGACTTCACCTGAACGGACGAGGTCAGAGAGGACAATAGACTCATCTGCGTCGGAAACATGAGCAAGATACGAAGGGCGTGCAGGATATGAGCGAGGATATGTGAGGGGCATGGTGAGCGCTCAGACAAAGGCGTGATGACGCTGACTCAGCATAGATTGTGTAATCTTTACCCAAATAATTTAAACACAGGCGTACACTGCTACATCTAAAATCCACATCTAAAATCACACATCAATAGCTATTTCAAAGCAAATAAATTATCGGCTGGGCCCCGCACTTGAGCTTGCTAGCGCCGCAATGTCAGCTTCCAGGCTCGGGTTATAGTGCTTGAAGGGTGAACCAGGAGCACCTGGAAGCGAGACATCTGATGTGCTCCGGTGTATGTGAGTAGATCGCACTGACGGCGAGCGGACCGGCAGTGGGGCGGGTGATGAAGCTCGAGGAAGGGGAGCAGGAGATGCGCCTCTGGACAAGGGGTTCGGAGAAGCGCCGCGCCTCGGTGTAGTCGAAGCACCTTGAGGTGGGGGTATTGGTCGGGCAAAGGCCGCGGAACTAGGGAGGGGTGATACCGATGGAGGCCGGACGGAAAGAGTATCAGTGGGTGTACCAGTGCGTGAGGAGGTAATCGCCGTTCTCGGTCGGGAACTTCCATTGGAATGGTCCGCTGGAGGGATAACTATTCCGGGTGCAGTAGCCCTTCGGTCTCGAGATGGGACAGGTAATGCAGGTGAGGAAGATCTATACTCCTGCTCGTAATCAACCGTTGTCGTGGGCTGCCGTTGTAGATGAGGTTCATTATAAAGGGTAGGGGGGTATCGGCGTGGTGGTGACCGATTCGTTGAACCTGATGCCCTAACATTGGGATTGGGGGAAGTAGCACGTGGTGTGTACGCCTCAGCAGCAGGGGTGCCACGGCGGCTTCCTGTAGCTGACGGGGTGGTTAGATGAGGTGACGCAGAGTCCGGAGCATAATATCTGGTTGGAGGGATCTGTACGTGCGGTCGGGGAGGAGTATTCTGAGGTGACCTCGGCTGGCCAGCTGAAGAATCGTGGGCAAAGACAAGGGGAGCCGTTGTGATGGGCGGGTTATGAGTAGCGCCTGGATGAGGAAGTTGCTCGCTGGACATCCGAGGTGACGGTGCATGCGTGCGTTGCTCTGGCGCCCTGTCCGTCTGGTGAAGGGAAGGAAAGAAATCAGTACGGTTTGAGAGAGCGTATCGTTAATGCGTACGGGGCGTTCTACCGAATTTGGTATGATCTGTGAAGAGCGAGGGTACCAGTTAGAGGCAGGATTTGAGGCAGCGTTCGAACTCGCGTCTCGTGGCATCCGATAGTCCGATCGTAGCTGGCGCCCCCGTTGTGCCGTGCTATGAGGTCCGTATGCATATGGGACATTCGCGTTGTACTGAGGCGCAAGGGCAGCGGGCATTTGAGGAATGGGACGTCGCCTAGGCGGACCATCTCGTTGCGGTGCCGGTCCCCCCTTAGATGTCAGTGAGAAGGTGGTATATTAAAGGGCATGGTCAGGAAGAAAAACTAACGCACCGATCTGTTGCTAGGCCTCATCGAGGACTCGGGGTTTCGCAGATCACCCACAAATCGAACACCCTCAGGATGAGCATAGGTGACATTAGGAGAGTCACGGTGCGGTAGCAGTCCCTCCTTGGGTGTCAGTGAGAAGGTGGTATACTAAAAGGTATGGTCAGGAAGAAAAACAACGCACCGATCTGCTGCTAGGCCTCATCGAGGACTCGGAATCTCGCAGATCACCCACAAATCGAACACCCTCAGAATTAGCACGGGTGACCTTAGGAGAGTCACGGTGGTTAGTTGAGAGACGTTCCTGCACAGGAGTCGAAATAGCTCCTGGGGGTGCTTCGAAGCGTTCTCGCACTGGATTCTGTATAGCTCTCGAGGATGCTTCGGGGTATTCTCGCGCAGGACTCTGCATAACTCCTGAGGATGATTCGGGGTGTTCTCGTGCACGATTCCGGGTAGGTTCTGAAAACGCTTCGAAGTGTCCCCGCGCGGGACTCCGGATAGGTTCCGGGAAGTTTTCAAAGTGTTCCCGCACAGGACTTCGGATAGGTTCTGGGAGCACTTCAAAGTGTTCCCGTGCAGAACCCCGGATAGGTTCTGGGAGTACTTCAAGGTGTTCTCGCGCAGGACTCCGGATAGGTTCTGGGAATATTCCGAAGTGTTCTCGCGCAGGACTCCGAATGGGTTCTGGGAAAGTTTCGAAGTGTTGTCGTATAGGACTCTGAATAGCTCCTGAAGCGGTTGGAAAGTTCTCGTGGACTGAACTCCGGGATACATCTGGGATAACCCCATTGTTCAAAACCGAAGGGTTATTATCAAAAGCCCTACGCGGTGATGGAGATTCGTAAATATGGGCACCAGATTCAAAGCGGTTTCCGTTGACGGGTACAGAGGGTGTGTCGTCCACGGTTCCTGGTGGTGGCACGAAAGCGGCGCCCCCCTGATAATAAGGGTCGACCGGGGGGAGAATGTCAGCGTCCTGGGGAGCCGGCGCAAATTGTATGTAACTTTGCGTCCGTGGAGAGTCCCTCGGAGATTTTGACCTCAAGGATACAGAACCTATTTCTGTGCTTGGCACTTCTGGGATGGTAGGCATTGGCGGTGGCGCACGAGATGATACATGTAGAGCGGCAGAGGCAGCAGGGAGGGTGGTCGTACTGGATGAATCGGCGGAGGATGTGCGCTGGACTCCCGTTGGGGGCTGTGGGGTGTAAGTTGGCTCTGAGACCGGATTGGTAGCATCAATATCTGACCCAGATGCGCCAAGCTGTCCCTGTAGGCGAGGATATACTTGGCGTCTGGGTAAAGGCGTAGGAATTTCTGCATCATGTGGAGACAGTGGATTGGGATAGGTGTCTTGGAGAGGTGGGGGTTGGTCGAACTCGTCGAGCCGGTATCTGCTCTCAAAGATTTCGCGGAATCGGGGACCCTCATTCAGGTAGAACCCTCCGTCCTCCGTGGAACTATTACCTCCATGATGTCCGATACTTTGACCAACTTGAATACCTTCATTGAACCCAATCTTACGTCCCTGTTCCCTCGCTAAGTCAATGAGTCGCCTTTGCTTCATCAGCCGAGCGTTGTCACGATCGCGAGCCGCGGATGCTTCTGCTTCGTAACGTAGTTGATCTTGGTCTCGAAGCATTTGCTGTGCACGTCGAACCTCCCCATGCGCATTATCCAATAACGCTTTGTATTTCCCCAATTCCTCACGAGCGGTAGAGGCCTGACGCATCGCATTGGCCCTCTCCTCCTCTGCCTCGCGGACGCGGAGAAGCGTATCAATCGCAAGTTTTTCGGCGTGGGACGCTCGAACGCGCGACTGGTCTAATTTGTCGAAGGCGGCACTGAGACCGTGTTTTAGTTCCTTTGCATCACGCGAAGAAACTGAGAGCATGTGTGCGAGTTCACGGTGGATACTGTGGCTGTTGCGACTGTGGTGGCTGTGGTGGTGGCGACTACGTCGTCGCGGTTCCAGAGAGACGGCAGAGACGATTGAGAGCCTATTATCAGGCTGTGGACCATGCGTTGTGTCAGGAGCATGAAAATCAGAAGAATCGGGTGGCTGCTCTGCAGACTGAGTGGGTGAAGTTGGTGAACGCTCGTCCGGAATGCTGGACATGTCGCGCTCCAAGGGATCATGACTACGATAACAGGCAGACCATCAAGAAGGGAAGACTGGTTTGGCCTGATTGGAACTCACAGAGATCCCTCATAGGTAAGTTCCGAGCTTAGAGATCCGGACATGATGTCCTGAGACTGGTCACGGTTGGCGGACTCGGATATGTCCTGGGAGTAGGGTTAGGACTTAGATGAGCGCTCACTCACTCATTTTTTTGTTCTCCCCACCGCAATGCCTCCCTCTTCGTCAAAGCAAAAGCGTCTTGCAGAAAAGGCAGCAAAGCAGGCTGCCAGAGTCAACGCCAATGCTGGTGATCCCTCTTTTTCTTCGTCCACCCCACCAGGCTCCACAAATGGCGGGAGCTCGCTCAATACCCCGTTGACCAGTCTGTCGGCCGCTACTAGTCAGGAGGATCTCACGTCGATGGCAAAGCTGCAAATTGCTACTGAGAGGTTTGTCTCATTCAACTCTTTATCTTGATGCAATTTTCTCAACATTGTTTTTATCAAGGAGCACAGCAGGTGTGCTGGTATCAGACCCGAAGGGTAGAGATATCAAGATCGACGCATTTACACTGTCTTTTCACGGCAGATTATTAGTTGAGGGCGCAGAGATTGCCCTTAACTATGGCCAGAGATACGGTCTTCTTGGAGACAATGGTTCAGGAAAGGTCAGTTCAGATCGCAGATGATCTCCGCTTCTGATAATCGTCTGATGTACCGCCAGTCGACATTCCTCCAGTCCATCGCTGAACAGGATATCGCCCTCCCACCGCATATAGATATATACCTTGTCCGTGGGGAGGCTGACCCTTCCGACGTGAATGCGCTTGACTTCATCGTTGCCTCAGCAAAGGCGAAGGTTGCGAGACTTGAAGCCCGCATCGAAGAAATGTCGTTAGCGGATCACGTGGACGAGGTTGCTCTGGATGCTGCTTATGAGGAATTAGACGAAATGGACCCCAATACATTTGAGGCCAAGGCCGGGAGTATTTTGCATGGTCTTGGATTCTCTCAGGACATGATGAAGAAACCGACTAAGGACATGTCAGGAGGCTGGCGGATGCGTGTTGCTCTGGCCCGTGCCTTATTCGTCAAGCCCCATCTACTCCTCCTCGATGAGCCCACGAACCATTTGGACTTGGGCGCTGTTGTCTGGCTGGAAGCATACTTGTCTACCTACAATCACATCCTTGTCATCACATCGCACTCGCAAGATTTCATGGACAGTGTCTGCACGAATGTTATGGATCTGACACACAAGAAAAAAATGGTCTATTACACCGGTAATTACACAACATATGTACGGACGAAAAAGGAGAATGAGGTAAACCAGATGAAGGCGTACCAGAAGCAACAGGATGAAATCGCTCACATCAAGAAGTGAGACGTGCTTCATGCTGACTGTTCTGTGCTGATGTGGTCAACGCAGGTTCATAGCCTCGGCTGGTACTTACGCAAATCTGGTCAAGCAAGCTAAATCCAAACAGAAAATCATCGACAAAATGGAAGCTGCGGGCCTCATTGAAAAGGTTGAAATACCAAAACCACTAAATTTCCGCTTCGAAAACATCCGAAAGTTACCTCCTCCGATCTTGGCATTCAACGAGGTTGCTTTCTCGTACTCTGGAAGAAAGAAGGATTACCTCTACGAGAAGTTGTCCTTTGGTATCGAGTACGTGTCTTGTTCTATTTGTGTTACTCAGGCTCACGCGTGGTTTCATAGCATGGACTCACGTATCGCCATCCTAGGAGCCAACGGCGCAGGAAAATCAACACTTCTCAACCTTATCACGGGTGCCCTACACTCAGTTGAAGGCACGATTTCCAAGCACGCTAATCTCAAACTCTCCAAATATTCTCAGCACTCTGCCGATCAACTACCGTATGATCAGTCCCCTCTTGAATATTTCCAACAGCTCTTCTCCGAGAGGTTCCCAGAGAAGGATGTCCAGGTACATTTTCTCGCTCGCATCTTGCGTTTTGCCACTGACCTTTTTTCAGGCTTGGCGAGCTCAACTTGGCCGGTTTGGTCTCTCAGGTTCTCATCAGACGTCGCCCATTCGACAGCTCTCCGACGGTCTACGCAACCGGTAATTCTAGTGGGCCCTATGACATCCGGCGAGAGCTAATCGTCGCTGCTTAGTGTGGTCTTCTCCAAACTTTCAATGGAGCATCCTCACATCCTCCTTCTTGGTGAGGCATTTTTCAGTCGGGTGTAAAACCTGAAACCTCATCACACTTGGCCTCCAGATGAGCCCACTAATCACTTGGACATGGCATCAATTGATGCTCTCGCTCGTGCTATCAAAGACTTCGAAGGCGGTGTTGTAATCGTCTCGCACGACTTCCGCCTCATCTCTCAGGTAGCAGAGGAACTTTGGGAGGTTGCAGACCACAAGATTCGGAACCTGACAAAAGAGGATATCTCTATTGTCGACTACAAACAGAACCTTGTGCGGCACTCTGTAGCTGCCATTGAAAAGGCAAAACTCATCGGCAAATCCGCATCGAGAACCAAGACGTAGAGGATCACAGCAATGTACTCGCATACGTATATGTATCCCTTAGTTCGCGTCTGCTTGTATCAGCAGAGTAGAAGTAGATTGGGTTGTGCATTCTCTTACGTTCTGTCAGCAATCATAGTCATTCCACGCATTTGGTCCATGTGCATTTCTGTTAGGATAGCGTGAGTCTGACGCCCTCGGCTCCTAGAAATTGGCTTGGTCGCCTGCCATTCGAGTGGCAGTTCGTGGCATAGAGTGCTGTAACGGATTATTTAGTAGCGGTGATCAACGATCTGACTGCCAAGATCGAGTATCAACACAGAAACTACCTTCATGCCTGCCACTCTGGGTGGGAAAGAAACCAACGCAGTCTCCCGGTGTTAACGAATACATCATCTTTACATTAGCATTGTGCGGCAAACTGCGTCAGATATATAGTTACAGGGAGTCCTCTTAGCTGTACCCGATCAAATTTATCACGACACATGTTCGAATGACGGCAGAGCAGTTGACAATACTACACTTGTTGAGAAGTGACGAAATAAACCCCTAGAAAATCCTTTGTCATGTGTCATTATCATGCGTCGATATTATGCTGCCACACTCTCCCCATCAGCCACGTCACTTGTTCAATTGGACAGCTCGCTCTCCAGAATGGAGGCGGAGTCATAGTCGTCGGAGCTCATGTCGCTCGACACCTGCGAGGTAAGCGAGAATACCTCCGAATCCCCTCTGACAGCAGGGAGAAGGACGGCACCAAGGGGTGTTGCATCAGCAATGCCGGGTGATGATGGTACTACTCCACTTGGAATCTCGCTTTGTGCTGCGGCTGCGTCGCCCCTGCGCGATTCCATCAACTCGAAGTACATCGATGCATCGACGAATGGGGAGCCAGGAGGCGAGATCGGTGCGGAGGAAACTAACTCGGCGCTTAAATTTGAAGAGAGCGTCGGGGAGGCAGTGCCGTGGACCGTCTGAGGTGTGAGGGTTTGATCGTGTGGTGCAAGATATTGATCCTCCGAAAGTATGTCTGATGGGCTAAGAAATTCCTTGTCTGGGGAGGAGGATCTTGTATTTTCTGCCTCACCCAACGCCACCAATTTTGATGTAAAGGAGCTGCCAGGCCGGGGGATTGGCGATGTCTCGAGGACGAGTGTCTGTGGGTTAGGGGATACCCGTACGTCGAAAGGGCGGGGAGTACTGCCCGATCTAGATGCATCGCCTTGTAGTAAAGCTTGCGTAGAGCTCTGCGCATGTGTTCCAGCGTAGGGTTGAGGCGGTGAAGACCGTTTGAGAGGTTCGGGGAGTCTAATCTTAGGTTCCAGGGTGGGGATTTCATTTGGAGTACTTAAATCATCAAGGGAAATAAGAGATGGCGTTGAATTTGTGCCCAAAGTACGCGCATGCTTGAAGGAGCAATCAGGGTGAACAAAATACCCCAGCCTAGGGGACTGGATGACTCACATTTCCCGATGGACGATTGCGTAGTTTCTGGGACTCCCCAACACGTCGCTGACGAATGCTCGCACTATCTCCTTCGGGTACGCCGCTCTTCAGTGATTCGACCTCGCTCGCAATTACGCGCTGTAAGTCAATAGGTGGTGTGGCGCTGGGTTCTGCTGATCGCTTAGACGGTTTCTTCTTGCGCTGGGTGCTTCGCTGAGGAGACGACTGGCTTTCATCATCTTCAGGCGGGGATGTGGATGATGTAGGAATAGAATACGAGTGAGATCTAGCCCTCTGACGTTCCCTCCAGGCAGAGAACCTTGGACGGAAATGAGGATCATAGACGAACTAATTGCCGTGCGATGAGTCGAACAGGCAACTTGAAGGATGAAAAAACGACTGACCTCCTTGAAGACTATGACTGCAGCTACAGCACTGATAGCCACAGCGACGTAAATGACAGGTCCTGGCATTCTGTGGTACGCTGGCAAGATTGAGTGTGTGGCAACGAACCGCCGGGGGTCATATTCGGCAGTGCCGGTCACGGGCCGGAACATTCCGTGTGCTCAAGCTCAACCAGGGTTTCTATCGGCGGGTACGGATAACTAGGTGGTAAAGCAGTGTTCGTAACTTAATAACAAAGTCCGCGACATGCATGGAAGGAATAATGGATAATGAGGAAAAGTTCTGAGGACAGAAGGTAGGAGAAAATTATCCGTATAGTCCGTGGCGATACGATAGCAAAATGCGTGTAGTGAGACAGGACAAGATGCGGTGAATAATTCATACAAATGTAGAGAGAAGTCCTCATGACTCGGACAAAATCTTGTCGATCGACTCATTTAGGAACGCCTTTTTCGGCGTGAGATCTGCTTTCGGGAAGCGGGCCATGATCGCCTCACGGGCAGTCCTGGAGTTTCATTCTCTTGTAAGCCTAACTTGGCATCAGTAACGAGCGATCACTCACTTCTTCGTGACAGTCATCAGATCTTGCGTGCTCAGATAGTTCCGCAATGCCTGGAACAACTCCTCGTCACTTGGATCCGGATTTTGACTCGGTCCCGCAAACGGGTTTACGGATGTCGCAAGGGAGAATGTTGACAAGGGTCGTTGGCTCACTCCAACTGAAGGAGGGATTGCACCCGCCGCAGACTGAGATGGCGACATACCACCACCAGTTATGGGAGCATTGAACATGTTCAATCCGGCCATCATGGGGGGCATACCGTAGATACTTCCCGTATTCTGGTATATTAGAGTAGATACGGGCACTTGGCCTCCATATTCTGAACCGGCAGGTGAACCGTTGAAACCCCCTCCAAGCGGCATGAGGGGTAGCTGAGGTACACCACCGTGTTGTGACATTGAAGCTTGGCCAACATTCTGAGAACCATTGCTATGAGATGGCTGGTTGCGGAAGTTGTGGGTCGACATCACGTTCGTGTCGCGGTAGTAATCGCCCGATTGCGACGCTTGCTGATAACTGCGCGGAGAGTCTCTCCCTGACGGTACGCGTGATCGAGGCTTGGTCAGCCCAGTGCGATAACTCTCTTCTGAATGGCGCGAGCCAGTTTCCCAAGCTTCTGCTTCGTATTCTACAAAGAATATGAGATGGATAGATTCGTCAAGCATAGAAGCCGTACCGCTGAATTTCTTGAGGGGAATCATGGATTCATCGAACTTTTCATCTTCGTTGATCATCACCTTCTTGCTGGACCCTTCACCAATGACCAGACGCGTATTACCCCACCCAAAGTCATCCATGCACCAGAAGGAATATACGGGCAACAAGAAGCTGTAGATCGGATACCTATCATGGAAAGTCAGTATTACATGTATCGCTTATTCCTACGTTGAAGTACATACGATATGAGATAGACAACCATCCAGCCAACTAGCATGAATTCTCGTCTGATAATAAAGATTAAGGCCTGAGGAAAAGGCCAGTTAGTTAGTCAGAGCATTACAATTTCTATACAATCTCACCTGTAGCCCATATACAGCTGCTATCATTATAATCGAGATGAGCGGGAAGGCAGAGTGTCCGCTGGAAACAACGATGATGAGGTAGATCAACTACAAGAGTTGAATGAGCAGCGACCCCGCAGAAACCATATAATGACCTACGTATACGACGGTCGCAGGAAGAATCTAGGCAAGATATGAGTGCGTGGGCGGTGACTCTCAGCAGGTAACTTACCAGCGTGCCCAGCAAGTCAAGAAAGACAAAAAATCGCATCGAGAAACAACAGAATCCGAATAGCTCAGGGAGCAAAATAAGTTCGCACAAGTTATGCACAGTTGAATTAATCCAACGACGACGCTGAGAAAGAAGCACACGCCAGGACTCCGGGGCGACTGTGTGTGCACGTGCGTCTTGTGTGAACTTTGTCTTGAATGTTGGGAAGTGCTTCATGAGTAGAGTCGTCAGAAAACGGTCTTCGCCAAGAGATAAAAGATTCTTCTTGTGGAGCGTGTCCACGCTCGGCTCTGAGTACTCGTCGATGATCCGGTTGGAAATGATGATTGGGCGACCTTTGTCAGCTGTGCGAATGCGGTACATGGAGAAGCAACCAGGCAAACAGGTGACGGAACCAAACAAACTCTCAAATGCCTTAGACAAGTTGTGGGAGATATAATACTCATAAACCTACGTGCACAGAGCAAATGTGAGAGGGATTAACCGTGAAGATGTTGACACCGAAATACCTGGATCATGGTCCACCAGGAATCTTCTTCGTTCTTGAGTCGAGTCTCGCCACAAATCCCAATGATACTTGAATCATCTGCAGCAGAAGCCACGAGACGGTTGAGAGATTCCGGGGTGACTGTCTGTGAAGCCACAATACAATAGTCAGCCAAGATCCTTACGTGATGAAGAAGCTAAATTACTGTATCAGCGTCGACAGTGAAGATATACTCATAAAAGGCGGGGTCAATGCCGATGACGTTGCGCATTTGGTGATAGATCTCCAATTCCAGAGGTGACATAGGGCTGTCAAAATGAACGCGGTTGAGATAGTGCATGAGCAGTATTTGACTATCACGTTTTCCGCGATTACCAGGCTTCGAACGCTCGGTCGGTTTTCCGACCTTGACGATGACCATGTACCTGGCATTTCGTCAGGGGAAAGTGGGGTCATTGGGCATGGGAAAACATACGGTACGACGTGACCCTCAAATTCGTAGAGGCCGGAATAGACCTTGCCATAGTTGATCTGCCGGGAGCCTTCACCAATTGACTTGAATAATAAGGGCTCGGGGTCGAGTTTGGGATCCACACCGAGGATATCCAGCACGATACGAGGCGTCGTCCTGTCATTACCACTACCGATGATATTGCCGTCGCAGATAAGGAAGAGTAGCTTCCTCTTATCATCATAGTTAAGAGCTGCGAGGGAATCGATGGTCCGGCGCAACGAGTCCTCTCCCTCGGTATAACACGGAACTTGACAGACGACGAACTTGTCAAGCAGTTCAGGATCTCGCTTTCCGCCCAGTTGGAGCGCGGCAAGGACTGTACTCAATCTTGAATCGGTCTGTAACTGAAAACGCGTGTGAACACTCACATTTCATAGCCACGGACGCGACTAGAATGCTAGACGCTACGAGGAGGAGATAATTCTGCACTTGGCACCGGGCCTCTTTACGGAAGTCCTTCTCCCCGACGTAAAACATGTTATTTAGACATTGTACATTTTGCTGAACTGTCGTTGCGTCTAGTTTGGCCAGAGCGGCATTTAAGGGCCCTGTGACGTCTTGGCCAGGTTGTTGCTGGAAGATGTCGGTGATAGCACTGTTTAAGAACGTATAAGGACCAGTATTGCCCTGGTTGACGCTGATAGTGTAGAAGTAGTCTGTCAAGTCATAGATAGACTTTTCCCAGATCGCCCATGTCCTATGCGACACCATGAGCCGTGCCATGCACATTTTTAAGAGATACTAACCTCGGGTTTGATTTATCGCTCGCAGCAGAGCTGATCGCTTTGCCGTCGTAAACTAGGGGACCCTTGTGGTATTGCTTGATTGTAGGAAGAAATCGCGAAGTATACCAATCAGAAGCGTCAAGTTTTGTGCCCTGTGCACTCTGCTGGGAACCGGATGTGTGTACAGCGGTCGGGATCAAAGGGGTGAAGTTTTGATGCTGGAATAAGAGAGTTTTGTCACTAACGAGAGAGCTGCAACCAAGAACAAGGGGGGGAGGGAAATAGTTTGTCAGATCTTGGCCAGCTAGAACCTCCAAGGTATCCTGAGCGTTGCTAGGTTCACCCGTTATATCGCTATGCTGGCGCTGGATAAAATCTGTGAGATCATAGACTTGACCTTGAACAGTTACCCAGTAGTCATTATTGCCAGTATGTTGAGCGACCTCATTGAGTGACCATGCCTTGTCGAAGTCTGGACAAAGCAGGCGTCCGAACTCGACGATGTAGAATATGACGATGGCGTTCATGAGAAAGATTAGGAAGAAGATTGTGAGCTTTTCTCGCCACGCAAGCCGGATGTCAGGACGCTTCATACGTCCGATCCACGAGAGGCAAAAACTAGGGATCCACCACGTAGTTGCCCAGACAATGTACAGCCAGAACCTGCGAGAACGACTTGAAGGGACCTCTTCGATTGCATTCGGCGCATCTTTTACAACCAGCTCTCCTTCCTTGGAAAGGTCTGGTGTGTTCTGCGGCAACACCTTCTTGTCGTAATCAGATCCCCATCCACTTTCATCTTCCCTGTATGGGGGAGCAGACAGGCCAGGTGTCGAAAGGCCACCTTGTCCGTAACTGGCATTAGGGTCGCGATACTGCGTTCCGTTGGTGGTGACACGGGTGAGTAGGAGATTATCCTCACTCTGACCGAAGTAAGCATTCGGCGGGGGGAAACTCGGATCCTGATGAGTGTAGTCGGTGTTATCGTCATGATAGTTACTCTCGTCATCGCCCTCTTGTAGAGGCTTCCGCAACTCCTTCTCGGTCGAGCGGAGTTCATCTTCTGCCGTCTTCCAGGAGCCATATGACAGCCAAATCATCCTATGCCCGAGAGCGAAATCAATACCTTCCCTCCAACCATTAGCCATGGTATACTGTCGAATATTTTCATCAGTCGTGCCTGGAGCTGCCGGGAGGTAGCGTTCACAGAAGGTATCTTGTTCCAGGTCGACCACATACTCCGTCTTCCGACGAAGTATGACATTCGGGAGTAGTAAAGAACGAATCTGCGCCTTGACACGACGCTTGTCAAACGAGTTGGGTGAGCCTGAATCATTTGGCCGAATACACGAAACCGTCCACAAGCGCATGCGGTCCAAATTCGCGATAATTTCAGACAACGTGAAATTTAGCTGCGTGGTTATAGGGTATACTTTCGAAGGATCGAGATGCGGATGTTCTTCGCCTGCATCAGCTCGGCTCAATGACATGACTGGGGTAGGGTGGCGGAGTGGCTTGGATGACACCTGCGCTTGTACAATCATGCTCTCGTCTTTGCTGTGTTTCTCTGCAGCCAGACTCGGTCCCGCAAAAAGTTTTGAGATGAACGCATCGCTCGAATTGCGGAGAAGGGTGACAAGGGCCGAATCCAAAAGGTCCGTGTCCTTTTCGACGAATCCGGTAGCATCGTAAGAGCAGCTCCCGGCATAATGATTGATCCCAAACAGGTTGCGACCCTCAGACCCGGCGACGCTGGGATTGGCAACGAAAGACGTATGAACTGCAAACCGGGAGACCAGGTCTTGCAATAGATCTTCGTCCTTCTTATCGCCACTCTTTCCGGACTTGTACGACGAACAAGCCTTAGAGAGAGCACCAAGCATCCCACCCTGTTTCTTGTGAGCTCGTTCGTTGAGTTGCGTGCCACGGAGCAGCTCCACGCATGCAGAATTGTCGATTGTCGTGACAGTCGGTAATGAGACCCCATCCCCCGCTATATGGCCATTATACCCCACAGTGTCCTCAAATGTTGCTCGCATCACGTAAGATTGCAGGAGTTCGTCTGCGAAGTTGATGCAAAATTCTTCGAACCCATTTTGCCCATACGCTTGGACGAGTGGAGCACCGGCGGTGAATATTACGGATCCAGTGGACGACGGTCCGCGGGAATGGAAGCCTGGCTGATCTAACAACACTATTTGCGAATGAGGTGGCGGATCCTGCGGATTCGGGGACACTTTATGATTTGTGGTCTCCACAACGAATGCGAAAAGGATGGCATAGAGATCCCTTGCAAACTGATCTCTTTGTAGAGAACTTTGATCTGCATTCATGAGGACGGTATAAAGTTCTTTGCGAACATAACTCGTCTTGTTTGTTAGCGTTTGGGAAAGGTCCTCCGATGTGACGCCAAGAAGCCTGGAGATATGGTCGAGAACGGGCATATTTGTGACATAGGCAGGCATATCACGGGCATCACCTTCCGCGAATTGGAGGTTACTAAGAAGGAGAATGGCGACAAGGAGGCTGAAGATAGAAGTCACGTGTTTCGGCTTGAAACCTAACGTTTTCATGTCTTCCCGTAACTGGTCCATAGCCATGGCGTCGTCACTGAATGGCCCAGCTGGAAGGCGGTACGTGCCGGAAGAAGCCAAAAGGGCGTAGTCAGACGGATCTTCTAATGCGAAAAGATCTCGTTCGGCGGGGGTTGCACCAGCGAGGAACTGATAGAAAACATGGTACGTGCGTTCTTCGTGGCTAAGGCGATTTAATCGGGACTTGTCGAGACCATATGTAAGGATCTTGGCGCCGCCGATACGGCCGCGGTTATTGAAATGGAGCTCAAAAAAACGACCATGGCGAGAGGCGTTCGGATTCATGAGCGTTTTGGCGTTGCCGAAGGAATCTAACAGTGACGTCGAGGCCTTGACAAGCTCAGAAACCTTTGTCTCCCGCTTGGAATGGGCCGAGAGGCGCAGAATTTGATTGACAATTAAGTCTCTGCTGAAAGACTTGCCCGACCCGGTGATACCACTAAGTGGACGTTAAGGAAAGTTGTGAAAAATTGGTGATACCTATCACTTACCGGAATATAATGGCCTGGGATTCACCCCTCCTTCTCATTAACAGGTAGGCCCTGGCGGCCAGATCATAGGGATGGGGAGGTAAGGGCGGCTGAGAAGAGGTGGAAGGAGATGTATCCTTGTAACAACGCTCTTCGTAGTCTTTGGCACTATTATCATTTGTATTCGCCAGTGACTTGAAAGGGTTGACCACAATAAGATTGGACGTGTTGATCCTAGAATAAGGGCGGTCAGCACGGAAGGATGCTTGAAGGATTTGAAGGACGGCGTCGTCGGTTGGGTGGACGGTGGCGGTGGACGAAGATGAGACGAGGTCGATGAGGTCACCGGAAACGACTGCAGGTGACGAGAAAGAGGAGGAAGCCATGATGGGCAAAAGGGGGAGAAAGGAGAGGAAAGGGTCGGCACTTGAGGTTTGAGGACAGACTCGGAACGGGCAGATGCCCTGCTTTAACTGGCAACGCGGTCAACTTCTCCGGCTATCACAGTAACGGCGTCACGACATGTGACGAGCCTGTTATAGAGCCGTGACACTAATTGACATTGACTAAACTAATGTTACGCAACCGAGTCTGCGTCGCCCTCGCGCTTCACCGCCTCAGCCCACCCTTCTTCGAACAAATTATCATGCTCTGTAGGAGAAGCAATAGAAGAAGCCAACTTGGAACGTCCTTTTCCCTGAAGATCTAATTTCCATGCGTCGACGATCTCAGGGATTTTACTAGGAAATGGTATAAGAATGGAGCTTGACAATAACACAGACGGACAAGTACCTGGGAGCATACGTTCGTGCAAAAAGTGCTGCCTCTGGTGTACGCTGCGCTTTGGCGAGGAGATCGACACATGCCTTAGCGTCCCCAAGCTGAAATAGACTTGCGAAAGCAAGGTTGTTCTGACCCTTTTTCTCTGTTCATGGATGGATGGATGGATGGATCAGAGTTATTCTTCAAGAATAGAAGTACTCGGCAGACCTGCTTTGATCGCCAATTGCCGCAGCCCTGCTTTGTCGCCAGTAGAGAGTAGAAGAAGCATGAGCGCATTGAGATCACCAGCCTTTTCGAAGCACTCCCGAGCCAAGTCGAATCGCCAAACCGCCAGAGCACGATCGCCAACAGCCTTCCATTTGGTCTCGGCTTCGGTATCAGGAACAGAACGCACGATTTCAAGGGCCGAATCTAGATCGTCTAGCTGCAACGCCAAGTCGAATTTATGGTCAGGATCGGTAGTAACTTGGAAGGCTAACTCCTTGAGATCTGTAGATGGGATGAGACAATCGTCACCAACACTACGATAGTACCGGATACCTTTGCTTTCTAAGAACCTGGCGACCTTGTTGCGCTGATCTTTCGGCACAGTGGGCAGGATTTGCTCGGCAGCAGACATGTCACCTCTCAATACAGCGGTCTGATATTCAATCATGCTCAGTGCCAGGGCGTAGCCAGAGACATTCATGCCCTTATCCATCACGTAGACTCGGTTATGTGCTGGAATATAACCGAGCAGAGACATAGACCTAAAAGCCGCAGATGATTAGCATGCTCCTGCCAAAGACCCATACATCATACCGGTCAAAATTGGTAACAGAGTAGGATTCAGTACCAATGAAGTAGTTTAATCGGTTGGCCGCATTGGTATAGATGAGGCATTCGCCAATCCATTGGGCTGTCTTTATCCTGGCAAGAGTAAGAAAATGACGAACGAGAAAATGAACATCGAAACTACTTCTCGGGCACTTCTGTCACGATCTCAAAGGCTTCTTCAACTCCCTCATCCCCAAGATCTGCACCGGCCTCAACCTTTGCTGTATAGGCGTCACGGTCGAATCGAAGAATATAGAACGATTCCTCTGCAGCGATGGCAACCAACGTCCCAGTGAGAGACCAGAAGACCTGTAGAGGAGAAATGAGCTGAAGTCGGACATTGTTGAGGTTGGCGCACATTCTTTGCCTCTACATCAATGCGTCTCACAATCTCGCCCGTCTCCCAGTCCCAAAAGACCACAAAAGCGCTACTACGACCACAGAGAAGCGTCCCTCCGTGCAGTCCATCAATAATCCAAGACCCAAGACCCTTCATCGCGGAACCAGAGCGTTCCTTGAAGTTCTTGAAGACATGAACCTGAAGCTTGCCTTCGAGAACAGCGTAGGTATTAGAGTCGCCGGCCCACGCGAATGAGTTGCCTGTGCCGAAAGCCTTGTTTCGCCATGCAAGAGCGGTGTAGATAATGTATTCTCCATCACCAACAACCGTAACAAACCGACCATTCGGGGAGTGATTGAGCGATGTAGGGAATACCTCCGTAGAGCCAAGCTCTTTTATGGAAAGGGCTATACGAGAGCCTTCAATAAAGGTGTCATCGGACACAGTCTGAAGGTTTGAAGATAAAACTTCATTATTGCGGGTATAGATGAGCTTCCCCGAAGGATCCATCGAGAATGTGGGCTCATCGCGGCCTAGCTAAAAGGTATTCAGTATGTGTATAAACGTAAAAGGTCTGCAGGACGCACCTTTAGGATAACAGAACCTTCGTCGAAGCCTACTGCAACTTCATTTCCTCCCCTGCGGATAGCAACACACCAAACACGCTCCAGACCATAGTTCAGGGTGTTTTCCAGGCGATACGTCCCACTATTCCAAATCTTGACTGTGCCATCCTCACTGCCACTAACGATAATAGGAAGATTGGGATGAAATAGGGCAAATGAGACGTTGTTGGTGTGACTCTCCATTGTTTGCACACAGCTCTTGCTGAGATAGTCCCAGACTTTGACGGTCTTGTCGTCACCCGTCGTCACAAGATAGGGCTTATCTGCGCCTGGATAGAATTCAACATAGTTGACACCTTTTTCATGCGCCTCCATCGTAAAATTTGGGACGGGAGAACCAATGGCCCATATTTTTACCGTCCGATCAAGGCATGAAGAAGCGAAGGTATTTGGGTCCTTGGGATTAACTGCAATGTTCATGATATAGTGCGTGTGACCTTCGTACGTCTATGTATAGGTCAAATCTCTAGCCCCAGATTTTGACCCACAGGGATGACTCACCTGGATACACTTCCATTGCTTTTCCCAATCCCAAGCTTTGATTGTCATATCATCACTCCCTGTCAGGACGATATTTGCGGTCGGATGCACGGTGAGACACCGTATGTAGTCAGGATGCGCCTCGAATACTATGACCTTCTCATGTGTATTGTAATTGAAGACGCGTAGCTGGAAGTCGTCGGAACCAGCGACGAACCAACTCTTTCGAGCGATAAATCGACAGCACCGCACTGGGACCTCTGCGACTTCGAATGTCTTCACCAGCGCACCTGTCTCGTGGTTGTATATGTTAACAGAGCCGTTATAGAGACCAGCTAGAAGCCATGGTTCTGTGGGATGAAAATCGACTGCCTTGACACGGTCGGACCTGTTGAATACTTTTCGCTAAAGTAATGGCGTTTTAATTGAAAAAACGGCAAGAAGACAAAGATATGCGTACGTTAACGTCTAAGAGCATTGCGTCATAGAGCTTTTGATTACGAGCAAGTTGGCCTGTGTCCTACGTGGCAAGCAACCAAGGACTGATGGGCGAAATAGCACAAAGAGAGTTAGCGTAACATATTTCCCGATCATCAGCGTCCGCTCAGGCTGCCCGCCCACTGACACTCCTCTGAGTCCCAGCCCCAAATGCATCAAATTCACGTTCTCAATGTTCCTCAAAGCCGCTAACCAGTTACAGTACGAGTACGCCGTTCTTCATTTCTAACTGCTCTAACGGCCCACGTGGTTTTCACGTTCACTTGCCATGCCAATCACACGTGCTTGAGCGTTTCATCCATGTTCATCGTCACTAACCATGCCTGACTCTGCGAAATGGTTTGTCGCAGGTTGAAAAATACAGTAACTCTGCTATGGCAGGGACGACTGCCAGTGCGTCCAAACTTATGCTATCATCGTCGGCCCGAGGCCCGATAATGATGCGTGGTACGCTGCACCGTGTCACACCTTCACCTGTACTAAAGCACGTGTATGCCTCGTGAGTTGTTCATATCCCCCTCCTACAGCGGGAATGATGGATACCACCATCCAATGGCGTGTATTTACAAGATTCCGTAGCCGTCACGTCGGCCGCCTTGCGACTAAAAACACGCGTCGCAGTGCTGGCTTCAATGATGCCACCAGGCAGCCTCGCGTGCAATATTCGAGGATAAAAACCCTTCCCTGGCGATTGATCCTCTGCTCGCTCTCCATCCTTCCGTATCACCACAACCAGTAACAACGCCTAACTATTCAATATGTCTAAACAACTTCAAGGGTCGCCCTCTTCAAAATCCCTCCGATCCCGCATGGGTACCATGGTGAGGCGATCAACGACCGCTCTCGGCGGTTTCGCGAAGCCAGGAACGCCCTCCAGGTCGTCGACCGAGTCTCTCAGACTCGAGGCAAATACCGCTGGCCCGGAGCATGTCATGCCGAGTCCTGTTGCCGAGTCCCCTGCCCGCGAAGCTGCTGAATCCATGCCAGAGCCAACAGGGCCGTCGAAACTATCAGGTCCCCCTATCGCTGCCCCGGATCCTACAACTGAACCTACTGCCACTGTTTCATCATCCACTCCCGATCCTACTCCTGCAACCGCCTCTGCCCCCAGATCGGACGTCGTCCCCGTGTCGGTTCCGGAGTCCTCTTTGACCGGTCTTCCAAGAAAATCATCCCCTGAACCAATTCCAACCAAGTCGGCCGATACCGCACCTTATCTCTCACAATCTCCAGAATCCATTAATCGTGAATTAGTGCGCCTGGATGAGGCTCTCCCAGTTCGGCCGTCCGATGATTCCGGCAGCACCCGATCGCATGGACAGTTTGTCGACCGAGTTTCAACTCCCCCTTTGGCAACAGAGGCTCCGCCTGTCAGGGTGGATAATGTGAGTAATGCTAGTACGATAATCCCCGGACAGAACAACCCGCCCACCTTCGATCAGGCATCTACCGAGGTGGCCAGTCTTATGTTGAGGAGCAGGACGCGGGGTTCTACCGTTTCTTCTCAGGTCCGCCCCCGCACGCCGTCTATCTTTAACGGGCGAGTATCCAGGAAGCCAAGCGCATCCTCTTTGGCATCGTCGGTTGCAGCGTTTTCTAGTCAACTGGTGCACGCTACTTCTACAGAACCTCGTCAGGAAGGTGCCAGTATGGTTCCTGCCAGTAGCCAGTGCGTTTATTACTATGCAAAGATGATACTTAGAGATGACACCATCTTATAAGCACCATGGAAGATCCATATGCGAATCCATTTGAGGGTGTGCGACCCCCCTCAGCACCTCGCTCGACAGAGCAACCTCAGGCTGTTACGTCAATGCCCGAGTGAGAAATGGTTTCTTATACTAGACTCCCAACGTGACGGTGTTACCAGTTCCAGGAACGTATGGGCTGTAGGGCCAATTGATGTTCCCCTTCCACCCCCTAGTGAGGTTGTGTACGCGATGTAAGTCTTCCCTCTGCCAATGAAACCCAACTTATTCATCTGTACACTCCAAAGGCCCATTCAGACAGGGCCGTCAACCCTCGGTGCTTCGGGGACAGGTAGCATATTTTCGCCCAGAGAAATCGAATATGTTACAGAGTATGTTATTCGTATTTTGCATATGGCACTTTCCTCATGTTGTTAGTGAGACGCGTCCGCTCCTCCAATCGTCTACGTCGTCTCTCAAGAATGCCCCCAATTACGGACAGACGGAGCTCGCACGATCTGCCTTGGTCACTGCCTCCCAAAATGCTGGTCCGTCTTGGCCAGTGCCAAAGCGCAGATTCGCAACCCTTGGGTGGCAAGAAGTTTTGCTACCAGATGGTGCCCGTTATTTTTCAAACCCGAACCTTCACATCGTTACAGATGTCGATTTACGCAATGTCGAAAGGTTGGATGTAATCACGACATTCATTGATGGACGCGACCCGGGGGCTCTACCCCCGCCAGAGTGGGAATTATGGCTCCGTGATGCGAGTGGATCAACTACGGCCTCTTTCCTGATCGAATCCTGGGTACATCACAAGGCGCGGATGGTGTTGTTTGAACGCCCTTCATCAGATCAGGGCGAAATTATACACAAAGACGTTGATAGTAAGTCGCGCAGAGTTGACAATGCCTGTGTTGATCACTCGGCAGAGTCAGACATGGAATACCAGTACTGGTCATTCATGGTTTCCCATCCCGCTCATGCGCCGCTCCCACCAGAATCCATCTCCAAAGCCATTGACGTCCTGACGTGGTCTTACACTGGTCTGTTTGCTTTCCTCATCTTATGCTGCCTCCCATTTATCTTGCATTAGACCGATTGCTACCGTCTCCCCACCCTTCCCTACCTCCATTTAGCCAAGAAGAATGTCAGGAACTTTTAAGGATGCTCCATTCTTTTGACAGTGAGCCTTCTCACGGTGATTCCTGGCTCTTTGACATACATTCCACTCCTAGACGTGTCTGCGCAGGCCGTGTCAGTTGTTCGCACACGTGTTGTATCTAAAGTACTTCTTCGCGTCGGTAAGTTTTGGCTCGCCTTCATATTGCCTGGTCTAATCGGGTTTGTTTAGCCGCATGGAGGCAAGGTCGTCTCGGGAATCAAGGGAAACTCAATATCCCTCCAGCTCGCGTTTCGTTTCTTCGCACTGCGGGGGATTTCATTGTCTCTTTTGTCTGTCTTGGTCTCCCTTATCTTTTCCTGGAACGATCACATCATCAAAGATTCGACACAGAGGGTGGCGCACGTGGTAATGCTGGCCCTATGCTTGTGGTTGGCGCGCTTGCTTGCTTGATCGTGAGTTGCGGACTCCCTAACAACTGGCATTGCATTAATTTCGCCTCGTCTCCTAGGCTGCGATTATTCTGAGTGCCTCGGTCACATTCATCACACTACCCGGCATCGATGACATTACACGCGTTGCCGGTTTCATTGCCATCTTTCTCTCTGCGTCAAGCCTTATTTCTGCTGTCACCGCATTATTCCGATACAAATCGGATATTGAGAACCCGATTGCGTATCCTCGCGGAGAGGGGTTAGTCCTGCTTTCGGTATGTGTCGTCTGTGAATATTCCCCTATGGCTGATATGGCTAATATGGATTCGGATTTGAAGCGACGAAGCGTGCTCCTCTCTCTTCCCCTGGTTTTTTTACTCTACGCACTTTTGACTTCGCAAACGTTGATTCACTGACAAGTTCGTTGACACCTGTTCGCGTACTGTACGATCTATTATGGCCCATTTGTATAATTTTTAATATTACGGAGTAGGCAGGATCGAACGTGACTCAAATGTTGGCACGTGCAGAGCCATAGTGCGGGCCGGTCCCAGCCGTGGCGGTTGTTCAATGACCTCTACATCTGAGGCCGCTGCGGCGCCATTATCCCTGCGAGACGCTCACTTGATTAATGCATTGCTAACTTTAGGTTATGTTCTTCCACTTTACTTCACAAAATTTACGCGTCTCTCCTTTGCCAAGACTCCAGAAAACAACGGAACCCGTTCAAAAGGTCCGTCTGAACGTTGGCGAGATGATCCCGTGGTCATCAAAGCCCGACTGCTGTCAGTCTCCCTCAGCACGACAGCTTCTTTGTGCTTGATGGGCTATATCATAGCTGCGGGCCCAAGCAAACCACTTAAAGTAAGCAAGCGTCTTTTTGAGTTGAGGCACGTGTTACTCATAGACCTCCCAGAGTTGGTGGGAGATAACCACTCACCACCTAGGGTTCTCTTTGGGCAAGTTTGATCCCCTCGCCTACGTCGTGACACCGGCATTATTCCTTGGTCCCTTGTATGGCCGGTATCTAAATCGTGATCTGCCTTTCATGGAACATGGGACGTTTAAGCATTGGAAGAACACGCTCGACTGGATCGGAATTCGGAATTATATCGTCGTATGTGGCGGTCTTCCGAATCCCTACGAACCTTCCAACCATGTGTATGCTTATTCAGGGACCCATATCTGAGGAATTGGTTTGGCGTTCATGTATAACCAGTGCTTACCGCCTTGCTGGTGCCTCAAAGGCTTTCCTAGTATTCTTCACACCGTTGTCATTTGGCTCCGGTGCGCTCCCTCTTATGCCAAAGCGGTGATGTAAACATAATCCCATACTAGCTCATTTGCACCACGTTTGGGAAATCTATAACATGCATGGCCGCACCCGCCAAGCATTGTTGCGTGCCATTGTCTTGATACGTAATAACTCACTAATTTTTGACGTGTTCAATCTATCTGATACTGTTGTGACAGTCTTTCAATTCACTTACACCACGCTCTTTGGGTTCCACACCGCCTTTCTATTCTTGTGCACAAATTCAATGTTGTCCTCAATATCTGCCCATATATTCTGTAACATAATGGGACTTCCGCAGCTTCAGGCCGAGTTGCGCTGGTATCCCCGTCGCCGAAAACGTACGCCAAATCTCCTTTATTTTCATACATAAAGCTGATCCATATGTGGATCAGAAATTTTGTTTTCGTATTGTGCTGGCATAGTGCTTTATATATACGGAATGAGAGCGTTGATATTACGCTAAGATAGCCCTTTTTCGTTCCATGAGCGCCGGAACTGCGGCAGGGTTAAATCGTTCACCTTACAACCTGGTTGCAGTGAGATGGAGCGGGGGGCATTGGAATTTTTTGATGTACTCGTAGTTTTATTTTATTTTGCAAACGCAAACTATCTGGACCCATCTCATCTAACTACGTCCGGGCCGCCTGAGTCACGCTCTCTACTCGTTCGGGTCAACCACCTCGAACGCAAAGTAAGATGGTGGCTTCCCGGAAACGAAAGCGCGAATATGTTGGAGGCGATGATGATGACGGCGATGACGATGCAACATATGGCTTGCGTCAGACACTTCCCGTTGCAAATCTGCCCATTGACTTCGACGGTGAACCTACGGATGGTTTGCAATACCTTTTTACCGTAAGGTATGTTCTGTCTATCACCTTGTCGAGGGACAACGATGGGATGACGTCCACAGGCGAGATGCACGGAGACTACCCAACATCAAGCACGTCGACAACCCTTACACACTCTGCCCTCCACGGCCTGCTCAGTCCGTCGTCCAGCCTTTGTCCGAACCCACACAAAATGTGGAGGCACCCTCGTCACTCCCAAGCAAAGAATGGCGCAGCAAATTCGAGCATCGCTTTCGAAACTTCCGTGGTGTGAGTTGCGAAGCCTTTCTCGATTTCGCATGCGTGCTCATTTCCTGTAGAATATATCTCAGCCCACCATTCGCCCTCAGCAAGCAGGCCCATTCCAGAAGATGATTCCGGATAAGAAAAACAGGGATGCTTGGTGGGCCTTCCTTGAAGGCGCTTCAGAGTCTGTTTGGAACGCCCCACGTCAAACGAAGCACGAAAATGAGCGCAGAGGGCAATGGCACGGAGGTTTGTTCACACCATGTTCAGGACGAATTCTTTCTCATAATGGCCCATCAGCTACCCATCAGCCTCCGTCCGTCACCCCACTTAATCGTGATGCCACAAAGAAGCCAAGAGAGCTCTCCCCAACGAAACTGTTCCAGCTAGACCACGTATGTCTCCCCTCTTCTCCCCAGACCCAACTGTAACACGCCGGTACGGTCCTATCTAGCGCTTTTCTCTTCAGCTTGTCATGTACTTTACGCATTGGTTCAACCTGTATCTTCAATCCCTAGATGCCAACAGCAACAATGATAATAAGACTACCTCGACATACACACCGACGGATATCCACATGCGATGGGTCTTCGCCCTCCTCACCCGCATTGACCTATTCTGCTCTGCGGACGAGATAGCCTGTCTGCGCAGTCTCGCAAGAGCCTGCCTTGCACTGATCTCAGTCGTCCGTCGCCGAAAGGTGGGGAGCCCACAATCCTCTGCTCGCAACGGGCAGGTGGATGGAACAACGGAAACGGAAACAAGTGGGGCAGAAACACACATGACTCCCCCAGACTCAGGGGGTGACCACAAAACCTTGAGCGAATCCTCTATGTGGTTTGTGTTCTGTGCCGTGACAAGCACCTGGGGACAGCGGGATTTGTGGGATGACGCTGACGAGGCCCTACGTCGAAACCTTCCATAATGTCTTTTTTTGTACGTGGGTCCATGCCAGATATTGCCTTGGCATCTAACTCATCATGGCCCTAGCATTCAGTCGCCAAATGCTTTATAAATTCACGCCCTTATCCTCCAGCGTAGTGCCAGTGAACGCACGGGATTTTTAAGTTAGTCTCCCTCGGCGGTTGCATATAGGGACCTTTTCCGCTTGAAGTCGTCTCTCCTCCCGCTCCTCTGACTTGTACACATGATGTATCGTTCGACCAACTCCCCTGATGAACCTCTGCTCGGCATTGGCACACTGGCACCCTGTACATACCACAACACAGATTTAAATAGATGTGGCCCCTTTGGTGGAGCATTGAGTGCTTTTTGTGAGGATGGCTAGTTACGGTGTTGTGATAGCCGTGCTAAAAGTTACTCCGCAATGTCATCTCTAGTGTTAATTGTCCAATGTTCCGCCCTACATATACACTACATCTAAACTGGTAATATTGTATCAAAACGCCCAGTTATCAACTAAATTCCGGTGTAATTTTCTAATTCCTACACAGCGACAGAAATGATCCCTCACAACGCTGAAGAATTTTGAACGATGGATCATGTGGAAGGATGTCTTGTATGCTCAAGTTTCTGTGGATGAGAAATATTCAGAAGTTGTGGTACTGGGGGGACCGAAAAGTAGGCGGGATCGACGACAACTGACGGACGCCCGTTGTGCGCTGAGGATATGAAGTCAGGAGTACTGTAGTACCACAAGGTAACAACCTTACGCAGGGTATGAAGGTGGTCGAAATGTCGGGCCTTCTCCAATACCAAACTGTCTCGTGGACGGAGGCCTTGTTTGGAATGACCATGATCCCTGCGTGAATTAGAATTGAGGGACGAAAGAGAATTCGAGGGAGCTATCGACTCGTCAGAACGTCTTAAAAGCGGATGTACATCTCTCATACTGTGAGAAGTAGTCGGCTGATCTGGTGGCTGACTAGGTATTTCGGAAGGAGGCGTGGACGAGACAACGTGTCGTGCCTCCGCGTTGTGGGAAGACATACGAAGTGATGGTTTCTTCGACATAGGGGGTGGCGGAACCGGGGATACCGATGAGGGAGGTTGTGATAAAGCAAGGCGTGAATCAGTTGTTCTTGAGCTGGTCGGACGTCGCGCTTTGCTTTCCCCCGGTGGTTTGCTGGAAGGTTGTTCAATGGATACCTTCACTGTAACAAATACTTCCTCGTGCAGCTCCCTATGGGTTTTTCTTGCCTTCCTAAAAATGCCATGCGTTTGTACCACGAGAGGGTAAATCTCAAAATGAGGATAAGTGGCAGGATCTACAACGATCGATCATTATATTGCATTATTAGAAATGACGCCAGGACTCACACAGATTGAGCGCAGGGTATTGTGCGCGCAACACGACCGACAGAGAGACTCGTTGACCTTCCATCTTGAGGGAACCCGCGCGGTAGATATCAGAGTACGTATATACTGCGGGATCTTTGAGGTATGAGAGAAAGACGATAAAAAAAACTAGTAAAACTTACATATGTCGAACCGTGGATAGACTGGTTGTACCAAAGGAGCGATACGAGAGGGTGCGACATCATTCTGTCCGGCAGAGACGTGGCCGGGATAAATCTGTAACCACGGATAGACGGAGGGACCTGTGCAGTCGCAAATTAGTAAGGTCCCAAAAGCCTCAGCAAGATACGCTCATACGTATGCGCGGACATTGAGGACTGAACTCTGTCTTCGGAATGCCACCTGTCTCCGCCGCGGAGACAGGAGGATAGAGGTCCGATTCAGGATAAATCGCAGGATCTATCATTAAACTTGGATTAGCTCATCCACATAAATTAGTTGGGGCTGGGTTCGGACAGAGTATAAGTCTTGGGTAAACTTGAGTAGGGTGGAGGTTAATGCCCGCTTCCGGAGGTCCCGCGACTGCAGGGTAAATGTCGAATGCAGGATACAATGAAGCATCTGAGGCTGACAATCAACTAAAACACAGGTTGAGGGACAAGATGTGCACTTACGCCCATTCAAATTATCTAATTGAGCTTGACGACTGGTGGAAGCCTTGGCTGTTGGAATCACGAGTCCAGTTGGTTCAGAGTCTACAAATACCCATATGCCAACTCACCACCACCTGGGGTTCGGTCTATCTCACTGTGCCTGTAAGGCGTAATGAAGGGATATTGGGGTGGATCTATGGGCGAGAATCAGTTATTGGCACCTCAAGGCCTATGAGAACGCACATAGTTCTAAGGAAGGATATGTAGGCGGTAGGCGGACTGGTAGCAAAGTAGCTGGTCTTGACTGCACAGCAGGCGGATAAATATACATGAGGTGAGTGGGATACTCCGTGGAGACTGCGAGAATTGTCAATGTTAGGAGACACGCCGTGGCATAGCATAACGAAAGTTAGAAACCCAAAGAAACATATTGAGTACCCGACTCTAGATGGCTAGATGAATTGCGCATGTTAAAAGGCTCGACCTCCTGTTTGATGCCCAAGACCGCAGGGGGTGGGAGATGAATGCAAAAGTATGGAAATACCAGAGGATCTGCAACTAGATTAAAGGAATTAATAGACAGACAGACAAAAGGAGCTTACATGCTACCAAGATTGGATAGCTGCCTTCTGAAGAAGCAGAAATGGCTCCGAGGTCGGAATAAGTGCCACGAATTTGACCACCATGCTCGTCAAGCGACGGGTAAATGTGTGTGTCTAAAAATACTCAGAAGAAAGCTCTCAAAAGTAAGAAAAATGTTCCTACTCAGAGAGGTGAATGTACGCCGAGCAAATGCCAGTGGGCCAAACCAAATAGGCACAAGTGATTCTTCTGTCACAGAGGTTCGTGCCGGGAAAATAAGGAAATGATGACGTGTGGCATCATCTATTACATGCTTTAAAACAATCTTTGAGACATCAAGGAGAGTTCACTTACATGCCTCATCCGCAAGCTTCTGATCGGGGAATTGTGACGACAGTGGGTTGAATACATTTTCCGATTGATATAATGGCCAAACAAACATCCACGTCGGGCGACGATAAGGGAATTGTAACGGCAGTGGGTTGGATGATATTCCCGCTTTATATAGTGGCCAAACAAACGTCCACGTCGGGCCACTTGGAGCTGAGAAACAAGGGTAGACGTGACCGCTCGGATCAGGTTCAACAGTGCACGATGCACTCATACTGGTTTTTGCAATAGGTAAACATGTCGAAATTGATGGTGTATACGGCCAGATACTCAGCATATTCAGGTCAAGGTTCCGTGAAGGAAAGCGCGAGACCACGGAGCGAGGGTGTCCGTCTGGTCTCCACGATGTACCTGTGATTGGCGTGGGTGGGCAATCTTCTAGCATGCGCTGGCCAAGGTCTGGTGAGGGAAGGTGGAACTCCACGGATACAGGGGAGTACAAAAGCTCTTCCGGTCCCCATGATGTAGCCGTGGATGGTGTAGGTGGGCAATCCTCGATTACGCGCTGGGCAATGTCAGGTGACGGAAGACGAAATAGGATTGACATTGGAGAGCTGTCGAGCGACTCTGGACCCCAGGAAGTTGCTGTCGACGGGGTGAGGAGGACAGAACCTTCGAGGCGGTGGTCGAGATGTACAGATAGGACGTGGGACTCTGAAACGGCCGACGGGAGTGAGTCGTAGTCAGGGGGCCCCAGGGATGTTGCAGACCACGCGAAGTCGTTAAGGTTAATTTCATCCTCGGTGTCGGCCAAAATATCGAAGTCGGTAAGCTGAAGATTGTTCGGGATGTTTTCGGTGTCGAGTGGGCTCTGACTTGTTTGTACCATTGGGGAGGGAGCAACAGATGAGCCAGCCCTCCATGACTCAACACGCTTTTCAAGGGCGATTTTAGCTGGTTTTGGTTCACCACCTAGAACTGTAGCCAAAGAGTTCGACAGGGCATGAGCTGTACCATTTCCTGTGATAGCATTCGCCATACTTGATGTGAGGGGGAGGGGCTCGAGTCTGTCGACAAGCGAAAGTTTCTTAGGGATGTGGCGACCCCGAGTCCGTGGGTTTGTGTGAAATGTTGAAAGGTCTTCCGAGCGTTCATCACCGCGTTCGTCAAAAAAAGAGGTTTTGCTATCATCGCGACGGTGGGACAGTGATGGTGGCACTGATACCGGGACATCTACAGCGTGTCTACGGTCAGAGGTCAACCATGAATTGAGCCAGAGCGCCTTCCGCCTATCGATGTCGAACTCGATGCGTCCACAAATCGGCATCTGAAAGGAAGGTACCGGAGATTGTGATTCAAACAAGTGACCCCAAAGTGCTGGCCAGATATCATCCGAAATACGAGGTGCCATAGAGATGCCCTGTTCGGTGACATGCAAGTAAAGACAGATGCCGACAGGGCTGGGGAAGTTAAATTCACGGGCAATAGCGGTGAGTTGGCCATACATCTAAATGGACGCCATTGAGCAAACCATAGGTGGAAAAACATGTGTCTCCTTACAGTTGGTTGGAGGGGCATTATAATACCCTGGGAGAGGCGTTGCGTCGGGCCTGAAGTCAATGTATGGCCAAGTGGCCCATGGTCTTGGACAAGCGACAAGGGAGGAATAACGACAACGAGCCAACGAGAATGTCGCCCAGTGGACCTTTCGCGTGGGTCACGGAGAGGAGAGCTGTGGTAGGCGAGTGTCGATACACGCCGAAATGGTGCACCGGCGGATAGGTGGGGATTCATATCCGTATCCGCAATATGTAAACCGGACGCATTCATTACGTCGACGGGGTGGTGAGCGCCTATTAAGACGTCGGCGTCAGTCTCGGGAGGAGTTGGCAATTGGCTGGGGTGACTAAAATTCATAGAGACGTTGTAGGATGAAAGGAATGGGATGCTAGTGTCCGGCACCAAAGGAGCTTGAAAAAAGAGGGGAATTGCTGAAGAGGAGGTGAGATGATTTGATGAGCATCGTTGCGAGGTTACGATTTGTTCTTTTGCCGCACTGCCCCGCGGTTACAGCGAGCGGAGCGAACCGACCAGCCGCAACGATCATTCGCAACGATGGACCAAAAACTCGCCCAGTTCTCTTCTCTCAACCAAAAAGATAAAGGCACAGCATATTTATTGCTGCTGTCTAGTATCTTTTCACCGCAGGGAAATCCAAATATTGCACATGACATCCATGCTATCGTCAACCATCTCATAAATCAGGATGCTGGCATTATCGCTGGCAGACAGGTTTTATCCGAACTTATCAACAGCCTCACCTCAACGAACATCCCGAACACAGAACTACGCAAGGCGATTGTGGAAGATGTACTCTCCGTCGTGCAATTGCGTGCCACTAGTTTTGAAGAACAAGTAGGAATCTGCATAGCCCAAAGGCGCATCCTGCTGACTTCTGTATAGGTAAACCTCCTCAAGTTCGGACTTGCCGATATCTTAGAGCATGATGAGGATTGGTCTGGCGCAGCCCGTGTTCTCAGGGGCATCAATCTCGAAGCCAGTCAGCGGTGCGAATCTGTCTCATCCACGCGAACCTCCTAGTTGATCCACTCCTAGTTCAGACGAGGAGAAACTCGGGGTTTATATTCGCATCGTTCGCCTACTCCTTGAAGAGGAGGATTCCGTACAGGCAGAAACCTATCATAACCGCGCCACCTCCCTCATCCATTCCACAAGCGACCGTAAAACTCTCCTGGCTTATAAGCTCTGTCAAGCTCGCATCAGTGACTACGCGAGAAAGTTTCTGGAGGCTGCAAGCAGATATCACGAATTGAGTTTTGTCGGTGAGATCGACGAGAACGAAAGGACATACATGCTGTACGTATTCACCCACTCCTATTTTGTCTTGTGCCTCATTGAAACCAGGTCAGCAGCTGTCACCTGCGCTGTGCTTGCACCAGCTGGTCCAAACCGCTCCAGGATCTTATCCTCCCTCTGTCGAGATGAGCGTACTGCCGAGTTGCCAACTTACAGCGTTCTTACAAAAATGTTCCTTGACCACATATTGCGCCCCATCGAGATAAAAGAGTTCGAAAAAACGCTCAAGCCACATCAACTAGCCCAGATTGCGCTCTCCACGAACGACAGGTTGTCTTCGACGCTCGAAGATGGCGATCTTGTCGAAGGCGCCAGCACGCGTACGGGGCCAACGACCGTCCTCGATCGCGCGGTAATGGAACACAATGTTCTTGCGAGCTCGCGGATTTACAACAACATTTCCTTTAGCGGTCTTGGTGCGTTATTAGACCTCACCCCTGGGGCCGCAGAGACAA
>WNFO01000800.1_pt1 | contig 39404 bp, 26 predicted proteins | sample 5400251 | NCBI WGS metagenome assembly WNFO01 (sample SAMN13153354, study PRJNA577476) | soil metagenome | isolation source: 100 cm saprolite under Madrone tree | place: USA:California | collected 2016-06-14 | reverse complement strand
ACGTGAACGAAGGTGGCGTGCAGGGCCAGCTCTCGAATTTGCTTAAGGACCTTGGCCAAGGCCTTGCGGCGTTTCATCAGGACATGGGCGACCGCATGGAGAATATTGTGTTCGTCACCATGAGCGAGTTCGGCCGCACGGCCAAGGAAAATGGCAATCGCGGGACCGATCACGGCCATGCGAATTGCATGTTTGTGATGGGCGGCGACGTGAAGGGCGGACAGGTTTACGGCAGATGGCCCGGCCTGAACGATCATCAGCTCAACGAAGGCCGCGACCTCGCGCTCACCACGGACTTTCGCTCCGTGGTCGGCGAAATCTTGGCCAAGCACATCGGCGTTGCCGACCTCAAGCCCGTCTTCCCCGGCTTCGATAACAACCGTGCCAAATTCCCTGGCCTCATTAAATCTTCGAACTCCTAGACCTGATCCGCGCTTAATTGGAGCGCGTCGGTTTGGTCACTACAGTACCTACTTTTCCGGTTGATGCCATAACGACGCCGGCCTCGCAACGGCCCGAGTAAACTGTTCGGTGTTAGCCCTAACAGTGCTCGGACCGAAGGAGGCCGAGATGAGAATTATAGGATGTGATTTGCACGCTCGCCAGCAAGCAGTGGCCATGGTGGACGCCGAAACGGGGGAAGTAGTGAACATGACTCTGAAGCACGAAGGCAACAACGTGCGGGAGTTTTATTCCTCGCTTCCACGCCCGGTGCGTGTGGGAATCGAAGCCACGGGATCGATGCAGTGGTTCGTGAACCTCATGGAAGAACTGGGAATCGAATGCCTGGTCGGCCATCCGGCAGAGATTCGGGCCGCCGAGCCAAGGAAGCAGAAACATGATCGGCGAGATGCGGACTTGATTCTGAAACTGCTGGCGGAAAATCGTTTTCCGGCGATCTGGCTGCCTTCGAAGGAGCTACAGGATCTGCGGGCCTTGCTGCGGCACCGTCATCAGTGGGTACGCATGCGGACGCGAATACAGAATGCGCTGCAGTCGATAGCCTTGGCGAATGGTCTACGACGAGGCACCGCCCTGTGGAGCCATGACGGACAAAACACGATCGCGTCATTGCCGCTGGCGCCCCATACCGCCTATCGGCGGAACGAGTTGCAGGCGCTGTACGCGAAGTTCGAGGCGGAGATCGAGAAACTAAACCAGCGAGTCGAGGAGCAAGCTTGTGGACGAGCGGGAGCACGGCTGCTGATGACCCATCCCGGAGTGGGGCCGGTCACGGCCTTGGCGACCGACGTGTTCCTGGGCGATCCAGCACGATTTGCAGACAGCAAGGCCCTGGCTAGTTATGTAGGACTGATTCCGCGTGAATACTCTAGTGGAGGGCGGCAGCGGCTCGGTGGGCTGACGAAACAAGGCAATCCGCTGTTGCGGTTTCTCTGGGGTGAGGCGGGGGCACACGCCGTACGCCGGGATCCGGAGTTGCAACGTTTTTACCGCCGCAAAGTAATCCAGAAAGGTTTCGGAAAGGCGAGCGTGGCCGTGGCTCGCAAACTCGGGATCCGGCTGTGGATCATGTTGCGGGATCAGATCGAGTACAACGAGTTCTGTCGTCGTGGACAGAAGCAGCAGAAAAGCAGTGAAGCCTGTGCGGGGATGCCAGAAACGCGGTATGGCGCGAACAGTCACCGGCCGATTGATTAGGCTACCCGCCTCCCTGAACAGGAGGGAGTTCGAATAACTCATCATGGTTGATCGTGACTGAAGAGATGTTTGGTGGGCAACACTGAGTTGATGAACGTAAACGGGCTGAGCAGGTTAGGGCGACACAGATGAACAGAAGCGGCAGAAAGAGACGCAGCTCGCGCGTTGACGAAGAAGTGTGCTCGAAATTCAGTGAGAGGCAAAAGAAAAAACCTAAAAAACTCTTGACACGGCCGGCGTCGTTAGAGATACCGCGTTAATCAGGACCTCGGTAGCGAGGCCCCGCAAACAGTCGCCTGCCTCGCGGGTATGATATGCTGCGCTGAACTTCTGCAAATCGTGGGGGGCTTCGCTGGATGAAAGCGTTTCAGCGTGTTTGTTTAGCCATTCTAACAACGACCGGGTTAGTGTTCGCGGACACGACGATTCCGATATTCGCTGATGTGCGTGTCAAGGAACGCCTCACATTCAAGGACCTCCAAGGAAGCCGCCAAGTGAACAGAACCATAGAGATCAAAGGCTTGCAAATGCGGATCGAGGACGAAGCAAGCGCAACGGTCATGATCTACAGTGTGGAAGATGGGAAGAGATTTCGCTTCGATACACCGAAGAAGGAAGTCTTCGTCAACGGTTGCAGCCGCAGCAAGTGATTTCAGCAACTTCATCCGCGAAGCGATGAAGCGAGGTTACGTCCGGGCGGTAGTGCCAATCAGCCCCTCTCTTTCTCCCATTGGACCCTATTTCTTTGGGCAAGGCACGAATCTGTTTGTGCTTGGCGCAAGGACAGAATCTAGTTTCAAGTCCGAGCAGATTCCACCTCCCAGAATCCCACCAGCTGAAAGAAAAGCGATCATCACAGAGATCAGGTCTGACATGATTCCGGACAAAGACTTTCAAATTCCTGTCGATTGGAAGCTGAGGAAGGACAAAGACCAAGATTAGGCCCGCGTCGCTCGGGGCCTCAACTCCCGATTAGCGAAACTGGAAACTGACTCTCCACGGTCTTCGCTCCTCGGAATGATCCGGTCTCAAGGTTTTTCAACAAGCTCTCCGTCTTCCGGGCTGCCCAAAGACCGAATCACTCTGGACAGCTCCACCACCTCGATATGTTTGGGGCAGTCGTCCCAGTTGTGGCGCCAACAAACAATGACGTCGCAGCCGCTTGCAGGATGGCCGTGGTCACGGAAGTTCCTGCTCTCAAATTCAAACTCGATGCGCACGCGCTGCCATCGTTCAGGAGTTATTTGCCGCATGGCCTCACAGTCGGGGAATCCCGTTTGAACCGCTTCAACCATGTAGCCCAACTCTTTCGCGAGCATGCCAAAGAGGAGGACGACGCCCTGTTCGTTTACGGGTTCATGGCGCAGTCCGCGGAAGTGGGTCGGATTGCCATAGATAGCGCGATCTTTTAACGGCGCGTGCCGCGTTTTCTTCTTCAGAATTGGGGAAGCCAGGTCGTCGTTCGATTCGTGCTCGTGATTTGGTGCGCGAGCGGGTAGAAGCGCCACTACATCCGCCCATTCCGGGTTGTCTTTAGCGAAATTGAGAAAAACTTGCGGTAGTGATGACCAGTGACCGAATCGTCTTTCGAGGCTGCGAGGGTCATATTTCCCGACACGGCGGTAGGCGCGCTTGGCGGGTATGGCGCGATTTGCGCGGACGATTTCGCCCCAATCTTTCAGGAGTTCGCTGTCCTCGAGCCTCACGTTCAAGGTCTTGGCGTGGAGTCCCGCTGATCTGACCGCGTTATTCCAACTGGGGAAGCATTGTGAGATGGAATACTCGGAGATTCCCGCGAGCCTGAAAAATTCTGAGCGTGTTGGGGCGCGGCCAAGCCCTCTGGCGATGGCCCTTATGGAATCTAAAATATGCTGCTTGTCTGGCATTGGTTTCTACTTTGGAGTGCTGCGGCTTGACGCCGCTTCTGGCTGCGCGCGAGGAAACTGGCAAGCGAGGAAAGCTGCCCCTAAAATGAAAAAGCGGGAGAAGAATCTCCCGCAATCGAAGCACAGTTTTCTACGGGAATTACTATACACTTACTTATACGACTCCAGCGAGCAAAACTTGGGGAGGCAGGCTTGCGGATTGCATTTTCATGATGCGAAAACTAAAGCTGCTGCGCTGACGGAAAAGCGGCGGCAAGCCGCCGCCCTCCAAACGAGCCCCGCTGTTCGTATTCGTGCCTTTGACACTTTTTCGCGGCACAGGTAGTCTTTGCCCCAGCAGTTGCGGGAGGCGCACGTCTATGAAAACGACGCGACGAGAATTCACCAAGACGTTCACTGGCGCGGTGGTGGCCGCCTCGTTTGCGCGCGCTGGGGAACCGGCGCGTCTGCCGATTGCGTTTTCGACGCTGGGTTGTCCCGCCTGGGATTTGCAGAAAATCCTGAACTTCGCGGAGCAGCACGGTTTTGCGGCCGTCGAATTCCGCGGATTGCAAGGCAATCTGGATTTGCCTTCTCACGCGGCATTTGCAACAGACCATATCGCCGAGACGAAACGCGAGATTCTGTCTCACGGCCTTCGCGTTGCCTGTGTCAGCAGCTCCGCCAGCCTGCATGAGTCCGATCCGGAGAAGCGTTCCAGAGTTTTGGCCGACGCCAAGCGGTTTATCGACCTGGCTTCTACGCTCGATGCGCCTTACGTGCGCGTGTTCGGTTCCAGCACTGACTCCGGGCATCCTGTTGTTCCAAGCGAGGATTTGAAGGCGCGCGTTGCTGCCGGGTTGCATGAACTTGGCGAGTATGCTGGCCCACGTAAAGTTACCGTGATCATCGAGTCGCACGATGATTTTACGTCGTCGGCCACGCTCGCCGATGTGCTGCATCGCGCCGATTCCAAGTCGGTCGCACTCTTGTGGGATGCTCATCACACGTTTGCGGAGTCAAACGAAGACCCGAAATTCACCGTGGGGCAGCTGGGGCCGTGGATCCGGCACACGCACTTGAAGGACTCCGTCGGCAAGGGCGGTGATCGCAAGTATGTATTGACCGGCCGAGGAAACGTTCCGATCAAAGAGCAGATCGCAACTTTGCGCTCCATTGGCTACAAGGGCTTCTACTGTTTCGAATGGGAAAAAGTGTGGCATCCCGATCTGGAAGATCCCGAGATTGCCTTTGCGGATTATGCCCGCGCCGTCGCCGAATATCTGCGGTAAAAACGGTTCACTCCGGCGTTTTCAATTCCCGAATCCAAATATTGCGATAGCGCACCGGATGGCTATGATCCTGCAGCGCTAACGGCAATTTTTCCGGCTGCGGTTCATACGGCGGCCGCTTGCCGTGCGCCGTCGGCCCGCTTAGTTCCACGTTGTCCTGCACTAACACGCCATTGTGAAAAACCGTTTCGCGAGCGGGGCGAAGCAACTTTCCGTCTTTATCAAAACGCGGCCCGTGGAAGACGATGTCGTAGGTCTGCCATTGGCCGGGCGGACGCGAAGCGTTCACCAGTGGAGGGTATTGGCCATAGATCGCGCCAGCCTGGCCGTCCGCATAGGTCTTGCTTTGGTAAGAGTCCAGGACTTGAGTCTCGTAGAGTCCCTGCAGGAAGACGCCGCTGTTTCCGCGGTCCTGGTTCTCGCCCTTTGCGGGAAAGGGCTCGGCCGTCCTTGTGCGCCCATTTGGAAAGATCCTTGCCGTCGAAGAGAACTACTGCATCCGAAGGCGGACGCCCCGGCGAATCCTGCGTGCTGGGTGTCCCGGAATCGATCACCGGCGGTACTGGCCGACCGGGATCGTGAATTTTCCATCGTGTGTCGACCTGCGCGTTACAGATTGCCGGTACAGCTGCCAGCAGCAGAGCGCCGCTCGTAGCAAAGAGAATATTTTTCATTGTTCCTAAACCTCATCACGGCCGACAGGATTTTACTCCGGAACGAGAAGGAATGGTGGCCTATGCGCGACCTGCCCTGTTTCTTCTTTGTTACCAAAAGTTGACCAAAGATAATTTCCTAGTGGGCCGCGCCTTCGCGGATGCGCATGCCGTAGAAGGAACGGTAGACAAAGAAGAAGGAAACGACGAAAAAGGCAGCGGCGAGGATGTGCGTCAGGATGCTCCCCTGTGAAGCCGTCAATTGCACGGCAAGTTCGACGGCGAGCAAGCCGAAGAGAGTCGTGAACTTGATGACCGGATTCAGCGCAACGGAAGATGTGTCTTTGAATGGATCGCCAACCGTGTCGCCGATGACCGTGGCGTCGTGGAGCGGAGTGCCCTTTTGCTTCAGCTCGACTTCAACGATTTTTTTGGCGTTGTCCCAGGCGCCGCCGGCATTGGCCATGAAGATGGCCTGGTAGAGACCGAAGATGGCGATGGAGAAAAGATAGCCGATGAAGAAGAAGGGTTCGACAAAGGCGAAAGCCAGCGTCGCAAAAAATACCGCGATGAAAATGTTCAGCATGCCCTTCTGCGCGTACTTGGTGCAAATCTCAACGACTTTCTTGCTGTCGGCGATGCTGGCGGAGGCAGCCCCTTCCAGCTTGATGTTGGCCTTGATGAACTCAACCGCGCGGTAAGCACCGGTGGTCACGGCCTGCGTGGAAGCACCAGTGAACCAGTAAATCATGGCGCCGCCGGTGACCAGGCCCAGCACGAATGGCGCGTGAAGGAGCGAAAGATTGTTGACGTTTTCGGTTAAGCCTTTGGTGAGCGCCATGATGATGGAGAAAATCATGGTGGTCGCACCGACGACGGCCGTGCCGATAAGCACCGGCTTTGCCGTGGCCTTGAAGGTGTTGCCCGCGCCGTCGTTGGCTTCCAGCATTTCCTTGGCGCGCTCAAAGTTGACGTCGATGTTGTAGTCCTTTTTGAGTTCTCCTTTGATGCCGGGAATCTGTTCAATCAAGGACAGCTCATAGACCGACTGCGCGTTGTCCGTGACAGGACCGTAGGAATCTACTGCGATGGTCACCGGGCCCATACCGAGAAAGCCGAACGCCACCAAGCCAAACGCGAACACGGCCGGAGCGAGCATTTGGTGGTCGAGCCCCAGATTGCTGATCAAAAATCCGAGAGACATGAGCAGCACCATCGCGAGGCCGATGTAGTAAGCCGAGAAATTTCCCGCTACGAAACCGGAGAGAATGCCAAGCGATGCGCCGCCCTCTTCCGCCGAGGTTACGACTTCTTTTACGTGGCGCGATTCAGTCGAGGTGAAGACCTTTACGAGCTCAGGGATGATGGCGCCGGCAAGCGTGCCGCAAGAAATGATGGTGGCCAGCTTCCACCATTGCGATTCATCGCCGCCAAGGATCGGGATGATGAGCGACGAGACGATGTACGTCAGGGCGATGGAAACGGCGGAGGTGATCCACACCAGGGAAGTGAGTGGCGCCTCGTAGTTCATTTCGTTGACGTTGCCGTACCTGGCCTTGGCGATGAAGGCGTTGATGAAATACGCCGCGGCACTGGCGATGAGCATCACGATGCGCATGACGAAGATCCACACCAGCAATTGCACTTGCACGGTCGGATTTTTCACCGCCAGCAAAATAAAAGTGATGAGCGCGACGCCGGTTACGCCGTAAGTTTCAAAGCCGTCGGCACTGGGGCCGACGGAGTCGCCGGCATTGTCGCCTGTGCAGTCCGCAATGACGCCGGGGTTGCGCGCGTCGTCTTCCTTGATTTTGAAGACGATTTTCATGAGGTCGGAGCCGATGTCCGCAATCTTGGTGAAAATTCCTCCGGCGATCCGCAACGCGGCTGCGCCGAGCGATTCACCGATGGCGAAACCGATGAAGCACGGGCCGGCATAATCCCCCGGAACGAACAACAAAATGAAGAGCATCATCAATAGCTCGACGCTGATGAGCATCATGCCGATGCTCATGCCGGCTTGCAGCGGCGTGCTGTAGATCGGATAGGGCTTGCCGCGCAGAGAAGCGAACGCCGTGCGCGAATTTGCGAAAGTATTTACGCGAATGCCGAACCAGGCGACGCCGTAACTGCCCGCGATTCCGACAAGACTGAAAATCAGAATGATCGGCAGCGTGACCGTTACGGGTTGCACGGGAGCGAGCCAGCCGAAGTACATCACGATCACGACGGCGATAAACACCCACAAAATCAGCAGGAACTTTCCCTGCGTAATCAGGTAAGTTTTGCAGGTCTCGTAAATCAGTTCGGAAATATCGCGCATGGATTTGTGAACGGGCAGATTTTTCAAGCGCGAATAAATCGCCAATCCGAAGCCCAAGCCGAAGATGCAAATAACAATGCCGAAGAGCAGCAGCTTGTGGCCGTCGATCCCGAGAAAAGAGACCTTGGAAAGGTCAGGAAGCTTTAGGCTGGCTTCGCCGCCGGCTTCCTCAGCGAGAGCCGAGGCAGCCCCGAGCAGCGTGAGCACAACCGCGGCAGCTCCAAACTTGGCGAATCTGCAGCTCAGAGACCAGGCGTTTGCAAGCCAGGTAAGCATTCACAATCCTCCGTAGATCATTCTTTCAATGGCGTTCACAAGGCAGCTGATTCCATGCGCATCCACAACCGGCACACTTTTTCAACCGAGCGCCGTTGGGCGCGACCGAAGAGCAAATTGTTCACATTCCACCAGGAAGAAGCCGCCGCGCGCCGGTCCAATGTCTACCCCTAAAGTGGCCGGTGAAGCACCCCAAAGACGGGCGCAAGGGGCTGCACAAAACGACGATTTATAACATTTTACCTAGGACGGGTCAAACGGGCCACCCTGAAAAAAACGACACCACCCCTTGTCGCGTCGGATACTGAGCCGAGACGCGGATGCAAACCGATGGTAACATGCCAGATTCGTTTGAAGGCCATTAACCCTATACAGACGGGAGTCCATGCGTAGCAAACAATCGTCAGGGGCGGCGCGAATCGGTGCCGCGAGCAGCAACTTGCGCCACGAGGGAAACCGAAAGTGCGTTGATGTTTCTGAGTGCGTGGCTTCGCCAACGGTGGCGGGTCGCGCATGAGACATCATTTTTTCGTCACCGGCACGGATGCGGGTGTGGGCAAGACTGTCCTGTCCGCGCTGTTGTGCGCGGCGCTTGACGCCGTTTACTGGAAGCCGATTCAGACGGGCACTCTCGAAGGCTCGGATCGCGTGACCGTCATGCGGCTGGCGGGGATTGGCACGGACCGCACACTCGATGAGGTGTACAAATTCGTGCCTCCGGTTTCGCCGGATCTGGCGGCGCGCTGGGCAGGAGTGGAGATCGACCTCGGGCGGATCAACATGCCCAACAGTTTGATCAATGACTGGCTGATCGTCGAGGGAGCCGGAGGCGTGCTGGTGCCCATCAACCAGAAACAATTCATGCTGGACATGATGGCGAAATTCAAACTGCCAGTGATTGTGGCGGCGCGCAGCGCGATGGGCACGGTGAATCACACACTGCTGACGCTGGCGGCGCTGCACGCGGCGGAGCTGCCGGTGCATGGCGTGGTGCTCATCGGCGATCAGAACCGCGAGAACCGCGAAACCATCGAACGATTTGGCCATGTCCGGGTGATCGGCGAGATTCCCAAGCTGCCGAATCTTCATCGGACGGCGCTGATGCAGGTCTTCATGAATCATTTCGATCGCGCGGCCTTTTCGCAATAGTTGCAAGTGCGCGTCTTTCGGCTTCGACAAATCCAATGCCAAACACAAACAGATTGCCGCCATCGAATCGGAGGAATTGCGATTGGCCACGAGTTTGAACGGATGGAAGCAGAAAGTTGTGGCGTTTGCAGGCGGGCTGGGCGCGCCGGGACTTCTTCTGATTTCCTTTCTGGATTCTTCCGTGCTGACGTTTCCCGTCATCAACGATCTGCTGCTGATCGAGCTTTCCATGCAGCATCCGGCACGGATGCCGCTGTATGCGTTGATGGCGGCGCTCGGCTCGGTGCTGGGATGCGTGTTGCTGTATTTCATCGCGCGAAAGGGCGGGGAAGCGTTGTTTCACAGCAAGGCCGGGAAGCACGCGCACGCCATTCAGCACTGGGTGGAGCAGAACGGCTTTGTGGGGATGCTGATAGCGGCGCTGCTGCCGCCGCCGACGCCGTTCAAATTTTTCGTGATTGCGGCTGGCGTGTTTGAAGTGCCGCTGTTCAGTTATACATCGGCCATCACGATTGCGCGGCTGTTTCGGTACTTCGGAATCGGATATCTGGCGATCCGGTATGGGGCGGACGCGTTGCCGTATCTCATGCATCACAAGCTGCAAGTGACGGTATTCGTGATTTCGCTCGTGATTGTCAGCTATGTTCTTTCGCGAGTGGTGCTTCGGCACCGGGCGCACTCAGGAAATTGATACTGGTAAGGAATTGATTGGGATCGATCACGAAGAACGAGACAAGAAAGAAGAAGCAAAGTCAACCCCCGCACCCTTTGATAAACCAAACCCCAAAGGGTGCGGCACCCCCGTCGTGCCCGGCGGCTAAGGGCCTGCCACCCGCCAATCCGGTATGGCGCGGACGCGTTGCCGTATCTGATGCAGCATAAGCTGCAGGTGACGGTGTTTGTGATTTCGCTGGTAATCGTGAGCTATGTTCTTTCGCGAGTAGCGCTTCGGCGCCGGACGCCCTCAGGGAATTGATACTGGTAAGGAATTGATTGAGATCGATCACGCAGAACGAAACAAAAAAGAAGAAGAACGCACCCTTTGAAAATCACAAAGGGTGCGACACCCCCTCTACGTACAAAAAGGAGTGCCCACGCGCCAGGCCAAGGGCCTGCCATCCGCCCCGAGAACTCCTTACTTTTATTCTTGCTGCTGCCAGCGAAATCTTTGTCCGTCCCAATAGACCAGGCCGCCCCCTTCATCCCCCTTTATCAGAGCTAATGTATCGAATTTTATTTGCGGGTAAATCGATAGGTGTTTGCTGCCTTTGCGAATCAACATCCAGAAGTCAAACGGCCACTTCCCATCGTCCTCTTGTGGCCACACAACTGCGGCCCCCGCGCCAAAGAGGACTGGATTCCCTTTTGCAAAGCAAATGAGGATACCCTGACGTTGGTCCTTCCTTGTCTTGACTTGTACAGCAGAGTCGGTGAAGCCGTCACCATCAAAGTCCCCGCTTATATAGAAAGGATTAACTCTGCCATCGATTTCGAGTTCAGGCTTTGTCCTCAGACAGGCTCTAAGCTCGTCAGAGACATTGTAGGGATTGACTTCGGAATGGCCTGTCGTCTGGGAGGATACGCCCGTGCCGGGAAGCAGAATTGCGAATGCCAAAATCAAATAACGTAGGTTCATTTTCAGTTCCTCGGTGGACGTGGATTCGGTATAGATAGATGGAAGTGGCCGGTGGGGTAGAGAATTGTTCCCAGAATTTCTCCGGTCATGTGGCAAGGACGGAGTATATCATTCGGCACTATCCGATGTAGTAGGAGATGTGGGTGCTGCACCCTTCGGTTTTAAGGGTGATGACATGAGGCAGGCGCCTCCGTGTCTAGCTGCTAAACGCTTGCTACGGACCACCCAAATTCGTACCACCACTTATCGTTCGGGCCACCCACTCCACACGCGCTATTTAAACCAGAATTGCTGGGAGATGGAGTCCCAGGCCAACTCTTGGGAGAGGATTTTGGCGGAGGGATCGGTGTCGATGATCACATGAACGCGCAAGCTGGAGTTGGCATCGCTAGAGTTGGGAAAAGCGCGCAGGATGATATGAAAACCGTCGGGAGTTTTTTCAACTGTGGCTTTGGGGAAGCGAGCGGCCTGGAGGAAGCGCCGGGCCACGGCGGTGCCGAGAGTGGCGTCGAGGGCGGGCGAGGGTTCGGGCTTGTAGGAAGTGACGGCAGCGTCCGGGTTGAAAGAGGCGCCGGGGCCGACATCGACTTCAACCTCGTGGAGGGCGCTGACGGTTTCGACGATTCCGAGCCAGCGGAAGGGCGAGCCCGATTCGGGGAAGGCGGCGGTCTTGCGTGGCGATTCGCCGCGGTAACTCCGCGATTCCAATCCGGCCAGCGCATTGCCGTGGAGAATGAAGCGCAAGACGACGTAAAGAATTATGGCGGCGAGCGCGACAGATGCCCCGACTTTGCCGCGCGGGCCTTTTGATTTGGCGCCGATTTCTTCCGTGACCAGGCGGCTGAGCGTGGGGAGAAGAATTCCGGCCAGGAGAATTCCCAAAATCCACAGATCGAGATGAGGAAGCCAGTCGAGAGCGAAGCGGAGCGTTGAAAAAGGCCAGAAGAGTTCGACTCCAGCGCTTTGGCAGAGATCCATGAGCAAATGGAGAAGATAGGCGGCTAGAGCGGCGGCGAATACGCCTAGCGGTGGAGGTGAGTTTTCCGTTTGCGCGCGCTTGCGCAGGCGGAGGAGCAGCGTAACGACGAGGCTGAGCAGCACAGCCGCAACCAGGGAATGAAAGTAGGTGTGGTAGAACGTGAGGAAGGCGGAGGGACCGGCAAATTTGCTGAGCAAATCGATGTCGGCGATGGTGCCGGCGAGGAGCATGGCGATAGTCGTAGAGCGAGGGACGCGGGGAAACGCGGCTCGCTTGAGGGTGTAGGAGGCGAGCGCGTGAGTGAGGGGGTCCATGGGTAAAGTTATCTCATGAATTTGTGAAGGCAGGCGACACGCGCTTTGTTTTTCGGCCCGAAGGGCTAAGGGAAAGAGAAAAGACTTAACACAGAGTTCACAGAGATCACAGAGGACACGGAGAAGAGTGAAGAAAACCGCTGGTTTCCCGACCGGGTCGGGACAAGTTCCACCCCGGCAATTACGAGGGAGTGCCGGGGACGATGAGCTTCAAGGCGCGGGGGACGATCTTGAATTCGACGGGGAGGCGGGCGAGGGGCTCTCCGTCGACTTGGGCGTAAACGGGATTCTTGTCGAGCGGTTCGCAAATGATTGTGTCGGCTTTGTAGAAGTGAACGCCCTCGGTGCCGCGGAGATTGCCCATCCAGAGTGTAGGCAAGTAGCTCAAATAGCGAAAACCGCTTTGTGTGGTGAGAGCCATCACTTCGAATTGGTCTTCGAAGAGGTCGGCGTTCGTGGTGATCTTGAAGGGGCCACCGTAATTTTTGGTGCGGCCGACGATGGCCAGAGAGGCGTCTAGTTTTTGATCGCCAATGCGAATGCGGAAATGCTGGAAATTGTAGCGAAAAACTTCGCGGACGCCCTCCCACCAGTAGGCCAGCATGCCGATGCGGGCTTTCAGGTCGAGATCGAGGGAGTAGACGATCATGCCGTCAGGTCCCGCGCCGGCGACGCTGAGGAAATACTTTTTCTTATGGGGATGTTCGAGAGGAGTCGCCAGGCCGAGGGCGATTTCTTTCACGGTGCCGCGAACGAGCTTTTCGGCGGCGCTGGGAATGTCCCAAGGCAAGTCGAGTTCCTTGGCGAGAATGTTGGCGGTGCCGCCGGGAAGAAGGGCGAGTGGGACGCGGTGACCGTTCTGATTAGCGGCGAGGCCGTTGATGACTTCGTTGAGGGTACCATCGCCGCCGCAGGCGATTACCAGGCCGCGGCCTTCAAAGGCGGCGCGCTGGGCAATTTCCGTGGCGTGGCCGGGGCCGGTGGTTTCCGCGAGTTCGGAATCGATACCGCCAGCGGCAAAAATATGGCGAGCCGCATCGAGCGTGCCGCGGCGGCCTTTGCCTCCCCCGCCGGCGTTGGGATTGTGAATCAGCAAAGCGTTTCTAAGACTTGTAGTCATCGTTGGTTCAGGCTTATGCCGTTCGTGTGCCAAGACATTCATTCTATATAATACCAGCCGAATTCGAGCACACTGTTCTGCCGAGGGTTTCATGGTCAAGGCCGCGCCAGCGAGTGTCAAAAAAGAGATGGAAGAGCTTCGCGAGAAGTTGCGCTACCACGAATACCGGTATTACGTGCTCGACGATCCGGAGATTTCGGATGCCGCCTACGACCGGATGATGAACCGTTTGAAGGAACTGGAGGCGGCGCATCCGGAACTGGTGACGCCGGATTCTCCGACGGTGCGCGTGGGAGGGGCGCCGCGCGAAGGATTCTCCACGGTGCGGCACGCGCGGCCGATGCTGAGCCTGGACAACGCGTTTTCGTATGATGCGCTGCGGGATTGGGACCGGCGCGTGCGGGAGGGAAGCGGGCAGGAAAAGATTGAATACGTTGCGGAGCACAAATTCGACGGGCTGAGCATCTCGCTGCAGTACGAGGATGGAGTGCTGGCGCGCGGCGTTACGCGGGGCGATGGAACGACCGGTGAGGAAGTGACGCCGAACGTAAAGACCATCCGGTCGATTCCGCTGCGGGTGGACGCTGTGACACTGAAGAAGGTGAAGCTGCGGGCGGATTTTGAAGTGCGTGGCGAAGTGATGATGACGAAGAAGGCGTTTGAAGCGCTGAACCGGGAGCAGGAACGGATTGGCGGCAAAATTTTTGTGAATGCGCGGAACTCGGCGGCGGGAGCGGTGCGCGTGCTGGATCCTTCGATCACGGCGGCGCGGCGGCTGGATTTTTTTGCGTACTACCTGCTGGTAGATGGAAAAGTGCCGTTTGCGAAACATTCGGAGTCACTGCAGGCATTGAAGCAATTACGGTTCCGCGCTTCGGACGACTGGAAGCTTTGCGCGGGGATCGAGGCGGTGATTGCGTATTGCGAGGACTGGGATACGAAGCGCGAGAAGCTCGCGTACGAAATTGACGGCGTGGTGATCAAGGTGAACTCGATTGCCATTCAGAATGAGCTGGGTTACACGTCCAGGGCGCCGCGGTGGGCGATTGCGTACAAGTATCCGGCGCGGCAAGAGACGACGGTAGTCAACGACATCATCGTGCAAGTGGGACGCACGGGGACGCTGACGCCAGTGGCGGTGCTGGAACCGGTGCAGGTGGGAGGCGTCACTGTCAGCCGTTCGACGCTCCATAACATGGATGAAATCGAGCGGCTCGGATTGCAGATCGGCGACACGGTGCTGATCGAGCGAGCCGGGGAAGTGATCCCGCATGTTCTGAAAGTGGTCAAGGAGGGGAAAAATCGAAGACCGTTTCGTATGCCGAAGCATTGCCCGGAGTGCGGGAGCACGATTCATCATGTCGAAGGAGAAGTGGCGTATCGGTGCGTGAACGCGGCTTGCCCGGCAAAAAGGAAAGAATCGATCCTGCATTTTGCGGGGCGGCACGCGATGAATATTGACGGGCTGGGCGACAAGATTGTGGATCAGCTGGTGGACAAGGGACTCGTCAAGGATGTGGCGGATCTTTATGCGTTGAAGGAAGACGAAGTAGCCGGGCTGGAGCGTATGGCGGAAAAATCCGCGCAGAACCTGCTGGAGGAAATCGACGCCAGCAAGAAGAATTCGCTGGCCCGGTTGATTTACGCATTAGGGATTCAGTTTGTGGGCGAGCGGACGGGACAATTGCTGGCGGAACATTTTTCTTCGCTGGAAGAATTAGCGGCGGCGAAAGAAGAGGAGCTTGAGGAGGTGCCCGAGGTTGGGCCGAAAGTCGCGGCGAGCATCGTGGAATTTTTCTCGGAGCCTGCCAACCGCCAGCTCATCAAGAAGCTGCGCAAGGCGGGCGTGCATCCGACGGCGGAAAAGCGCGTGGTGAAGAGCCAGAAACTCGCGGGCAAGAGTTTTGTGTTTACAGGAGGGCTGGCGAATCGTTCGCGGGAGGAAGCGGGAGAGCTCGTTACACAGCACGGAGGGAAAGTTTCAGGGTCGGTGAGCAAGAAGACGGATTACGTGGTGGTCGGGACCGATCCGGGATCGAAGTTCGAGAAGGCGAAAGAACTCAGCGTGACGATCCTGACCGAGGCCGAGTTCGAAAAGTTGCTTGGCCTGAAATAGTACGAGCATTGCGCGACTGAAATCTTTGCCGTTCATCTCGTTGTTCTGAAGGTATAATAAAACTGGCGGGCGGGCCGGGTGATCGCTGGTCCCGGCGGAGGAGTGGCGGCGTAAAGCCGCCGCTACAACGTCGGGGCGGGAGGAAAGTCCGGACACCGTCCTGAAGCACGTTGATCATCCTGCGGGCGTCATTATGGCGACTGCGGAGTGGTTGGCGGAACTCTTGACAGGGCAACGCGCCTGGTAACGCCAGGGGGCGAAGTTGAAGATGCCGGGCTAAAGCCCGGCGCTACAACGGCGCTACGGAAAGTGCCACAGAGAATAGACCGCCGGCGGAGCGCAGCACGGTGGCATCGCGCAGGGAAACCTGCGGGACGTCTTCGCAAAGCACGCATCGTTTGGCAAGGGTGAAAAGGTGGGGTAAGAGCCCACCGCTACCGCTCCGGTGGTGACACCGGGGGCACGGAAAACCCCGCGTGGTGCAAGGCCAAATAGGAGGGGAGAGCCGGCCCGGCTCACTGAGTCAGCGTTCATGCGAATGAACGCACTCCTTTCGCGGTGGCGCAAGCCATCGTCGATTGAAAACCCTCGGGTAGGCTGCTGGAGTCACGGTGCGAACCGTGACCTAGAGGAATGATCGCCGCGCGCGCATGCCGTTCTATGGTGTGCGTGCGGCACAGAATCCGGCTTATATGGCTCGCCCGCTTTCTTTTTAATAGCTTGCCGGAGTTTAAGCATCCCAGCTAACCACTTTTTGTCAACTTGACAGCGCCAGAAACGGTGCTTCAGAACCTTATTGTCTGTTTTCAGAAAATTGTAATTGTGAAAAAAGTCATATGCGGTGGGTTTCGAAAATATAACTGAAGCGAAAAAGATCAGGTCGGCGCGGGCTGGACTGGGCGCGACGCTTCGAAAAGAAGCCCTGCCCTCATCGATTCTGCGATCGGATGAGCTCGCAGGTCCTTACGGCATTGCCGTGGCGGCGGTTTGGAAAACCTCGCGTAAACCTGGGCTCGCTCCGTAGCGGATCACCTTTCGGTTCTGATCCGAGGAGTCATTGGTTCAAATCAGGCCCCGCAATCAGGTCACACTGGTACCGACCTAGAATCTTGGTGAACCGCTCCCATTTTCTGTCACAGCCGCAGCTAGAGATTTTGGGCCGCAACGTTCCACACCGCGCCATTGATACCGAAAGACCAAAAACTCCCGTTGCATTGCATGTACTTGAATACGGCAACCAAAACGGCTAATTGCATTTGCTCCGCCCCTTCGGGGCGCTACTGCGTCGGAAATCCGGAAAATTTTGCGACGAAGGAGTGGTACACGTTGGAATTTACATTGGGAGGCGCCGTTTGGAATGCACCCGGGGTTGTCGGGAAATCGGCGGCATAGCTATACCCTGTCACGTATGCCTGTCCCGCCATATCCACAGCGATACTCCTTCCGTTGGAATCGCTGAAAAAGTTGGGCGTACTACCCCCGAGGTAGGTCGAGTAGACGAGCGGTGCCGATCCCGAAGGATTCAGCGCGGTTACGAAGGCGTTAAGCGAAGCATTACCGGCTATGGTTGTCTGAAAGGCATCAGGTGTTGTCGGGAAATTGGTTGATGAGGTGTAACCCGCAATGTAGGCGTTGCCTGCGCTGTCCACATCTATCCCAGCGCCACGCTCAACAGTGCTGCCACCGAGAAAGGTTGAATACACCAAACCCGCCAAACTGGGTCCGCTGGGATTGAGCTTAGTTACAAACGCATCGCACACGCCTCCGTAAACTACTTGGAACGCAAGTGGCGTGACCGGGAAATTGGCGGAACAAGTTTGCCCAGTCACGTAGGCATTTTGCTGTGTGTCCACGGCGATCCCGTAGGCCGCATCACCTTCTGGGGCGATCCCGTAGGCCACGCCGCCTGACCCTCCGAGATAGGTGGAGTAGACCAAAGACGCTGGCCCTACCAGCGCAGGGTTCAGCTTGCTCATGAAGGCGTTACCGCTACAGACAGACGTAGCCGAGCTTCGACTGCCTTGGAAAAACATCTGGAACGCAAGCGGGGTGGTGGGGAAATCAGAGGAGCAGGTCCGACCGGTCACGTAGGCGTTACCCTGCGCGTCCACGGCTATGCTAGAGGCAGTGTCGCCCTCGGGGCCGTTGCCGGGGCCCCCGCTGCCCCCCAGGTAGGTGGAGTAGAGGAGGGCCGCGCCCTGTGCATTCAGTTCGGTCAGGAACGCGTTGGTGGTCGCGTTGACGCTTGCGCGATTAATAGGCTGGAAGGCGCCTAGGGTGGTTGGGAAGTCGGTAGAGAATGTCCAGCCCGCCACGTAAGCGTTGCCCGCTGTATCCAAGGCGATGGCTTGTCCGATATCACGGGAGCTACCCCCGAGATAAGTGGAGTAGACAAGAGCCGATCCGTCGGCATTCAACTTGGTAACGAAGACGTTAGAGACTACTCCCGGTGCCCTTTTAACCTCCTGAAAGGCGCCCGGCGTGACGGGGAAGTTTGTGGAGCTCGTATAACCAGTGACGTAGGCGTTGCCGGCAGCGTCGACGCGAATACCGTAGCCGACGTCCTCTTGATTACCACCCAGATAAGTAGAGTAGACCAACCCTGAGCCTGCGGCATTCAGCTTGGTGACGAAGGCGTAGTGGCCGCCCCCCGACGGCGGCGCTGCTGTTTGAAAGGCTCCTGGAGTCACCGGGAAATCGACCGAGGAGGTCCAACCCGTCACATAGGCGTTACCAGTCGCATCCACGGCAAGGCTGTTAGCGCTATCAAAGCCTGTACCGCCCAGGTAAGTCGAATAAGAGAGGGTTGGGTCGATGACCAGCGATTTTGTGGGGTCATACGTAGGTATCTGGAAGCTAACCTCATGCGCGTTCTTGAGGGCGTAGCCGCCTGAGATTTCCCGCCGCTCACCATTTATTTCCTGATAGATGAGGGGCTTCGCCAAGCGAAGATCGCCTTCTTTCATTTGCAGAACAAGCGCGCCTTGAACATCGATAGAAAGTTTTTTCACCCCGGCGAAATTCAACGCCACAGAACGCGGATCTGTGCCGGGAGCTACGATGAAGTCATATTCCAATTGCCCCTGGTTGCCGTAATAGACTAGGTCCACGCCCGGATAAACACCGCGATATTTCGCCTTTGCGAACACCGGCACGTTTGTACGCCAGTTCTTTGTGTCGTTGCCGATGAAATAGTTGGCCTTGCCGGGAAGCGCGTTCACTCCCGCTGCTGCTGCGTTGATGGCCGCGCCCGCCAAGCTCATGCGAATGACTTCGGCCTCGCGCTGGGGCGCATCTGCTTTGGTTGTGGGCTGCTTGGCCAAACTCAATATGGCTTCGGCGCGTCGCGTCAAAAAAAGCGTGTAGCCTTGGCCCCGCGCCAGAAATCTCACGCCTGGGTCGGTTTGCCCATGATTCGCTTCAAAGCTCAACGGCGGCTGTACGAACGATTCCACGACGCGCGACTTCGTTCCAAAGGGAGACAGCTTCGCGGACGCACCGGGAGAACGCGCCGGGACTTGGGCGCTCGTTGAACACGCGTTTCCAAACAGAATGCCACTCGCCACTAACAAACACGCACAAAGAGAGACACGAACCTTGTGTTTCATAGGACACCATTTCTGGGCTGATGAACTTTGTTAGTCCGCCGGATCGAGACGGCATGACAACGGAAAAGAGCCGAAGATACTTCGAGGCCCGGACGCAAAAAAACCAACAACCTACCGGCAAAGCGGAGAATGATCGTCGAACTTGAACGGGGAAAGTTTCTCTTATTCCAGAGTTTACTTGCCACCCCGATGGATAATTTACGGTCTTCTCACCCCCACGTTCTCACTGCACTGACTTCTTTATGCCGAACGAGAGAAACCCGCAATCAGGTATTGAGCGGCATTAGTGCCCCAGTGAAGACCTGAACGAGTTTCGTAAATAGGACTGGCGTGTCATACCTCATCCCATGCCGAAGGCATGGCTCTTCTCCTAAGCCTCCGTATTCGGGGATTTGATGTGGTGTCAACAATGTCGATACAACAGTAGCGGTTTCGGAAGATTTGAAGACCTAAGTAGAAGAATGGCACTGAGGAGTGAATTTTAGACGGTCGGTGGGCAGTCCTAGAACCAGAACCATTTTCGGGACGAGGAAATCCGTTCGGGCTACACATCGCCCTTGCGAAAACTGTGCCATAACTGTGACACAAAACTTGTTCTCACTGACAAAACTGACTTCATTGACGGTATGCTTTTGTTGGTTCTACGCAACTTATTGAAAACACGAATCGGCTTGAAGATTCCGGCTTACAGGCTCGTCCGCCAACTTTCTTACTTCAGTACCAATCCACGAATCCAAGAGAGTGTTCCGCGAGTCCATCGACTCCGCTACAGGTACCGAAGCTTATGTCGGACACACTTATCGTGCCGACCGAATTACCGGTTGGAGGCGTGTGTGTGAGAAAACACAGGCGTTAAGATTCTGACACATTCGATTCTGTCACCGTTCACTCCGTTTGCACTTTCCTAAGATAATTGGCCATTCTGCCTGCGAAATCTGGTTGGGCTGTGAATTGCTAGAAATGCGAGAGGAGACTCCGCGCGGATCGCGCGGACGGCATTGCCCGGGCGTTCTGTCTGAGGAGTCCCCATGGTGAAGCGCTTTCCGAAAACGGGACTGCTTATGTTGGTGATTCTCGGCGTGGTCATTCTGGCTGGCGGCGTCGCGTTTTTCCATCCGTTGATGCGAGGGCCTTCCCCGGTTGGCATTACCGCCGCTAGCGCGGTGGATTACGACGCTCGCAGGGGCGACGCTACCGACCGTTTTGGCGATGGGACACCCGATTTTCTTCGCCTCGACTCGCCAGAGGACCGCGATGCTTTCCGCCGTTGGTTCGCGGTCATCGCCGAATACCAGGCGCTTCGTCCTGAAAAGGAACTTCCACCTGAGATCAATGATTGCGCGGCATTGATTCGGTATGCGTATCGGAACGCGTTGCATGGGCATGACGAGGCCTGGTTCCAGGAAACGCAACTGCGGCCGCCGGAGGCGCTGCCTTCGGTGGGGAAGTACGGTTACCCCGGCACTCCGCTGGGGGCGGCGCTGTTCCGGGTGAAGCCGGGGGCCTATGCGCCTGGGGATGCGCGCAATGGCGCGTTCGCGGAGTTTGCCGACGCGAAGATGCTGAAGAGCCTGAACACGTTTTTTGTCTCGCGCGATATCCGCCAGGCGCGGCCGGGCGATTTGCTCTTCTACTTCCAGTTGGAGCAGGGGTCGCCGTTTCACTCGATGATTTTCATAGGGCGGAGCCAGTGGCCTGTGGAAGGAGAGTCCCCGCAGGTGGATGACATCGTGGTGTATCACACCGGCCCGGCGGGCAAGAAGCCGGGCGAGATGCGGCGCGTGAGAGTGGAAGAATTGTTGCACCATCCTTCACCACGCTGGCGGCCGGTCGAAGGCAACAGCAATTTTCTCGGCGTCTATCGCTGGAACATTTTGAAAGAGGCCAACTAGTGCGTAACAAGACGATCTTCTGCTTGCTCGTAGTGCTCCTGATGGCGATTCCGGCCGACAGCCAGTACGGAAATGTGTATTTCTCTCTGAGCACCAACAAAACTTTTTTGCCGGGCGAAAAGATCAATTTGCATCTCTATGCCAACGGCGTGGATGCGTTGGAGTTCCGCGTTTATAAGGTTAACAACCCGGTGCGTTTCTTCGAGAAGCTGGATAACGTGCACAATTTTGGCCACTTCGTGCAGAAGGAGCAAGTCGAGACGCGGACGCTGCTGGAGCGATTTCACGATTGGAAGAGGGAATTGTGGAGTGGAATACGGAATTTTTTCCGTCACCAATATTCGAGCGAGGTGCGGGAAAAGATTCGCGAAGAGCGGGGAGATACAAAGAAAGGCAAGGAGGTAGAGGCGACGGTCTTTGCGCAGACACCAATCCTGAACAGCCAACAGCTGGTAGCGCGGTGGCAGCAGAAAATGCCGCCGCATTATTACGCGCAGACGGAGGAGGTGCCGGTATCGCGGCTGGCCAAGGGCGTATACCTCGTGGAGGCAACCAACGGGCAGTTGCGGGCGTACACGATTGTGATTGTGACGGAACTCGGGCTGGTGACCAAGAGCGCCGCCGGGCAGATGCTGGCGTTTGTGGCCGATCGCCGGAGCGGCGCGCCGGTGGCCAAAACAAATATTTTGCTTTGGTCAGACAAAAAGGAATTGGCGCAGATGACGAGCGGGACTGACGGGCTGGCCGAAGCCACGCTGCCGCAGGAAAAATATGAAGACGTGCGCGTGCTCGCCACACACGGCGATGACGTGGCGGTCGTATCGCCGTCCTCGTACAACTTGAGCAGCAATCCGGAAGAAGACTGGACTGGATATGTGTACACGGACCGGCCGGTGTACCGCCCCGGGCACACCGTGCAGTTCAAGGTGATTTTACGCACGCGAAGCGGCGAACGCTACACGGTGCCGGCGGGGCAATCCGTGCAAATCGTGATCGAAGATCCCACGAGCAAGCAGCTGTTGCAGGCCAACTTCCCAGTCTCTTCGTTCGGCACAGTGCACGGCGAACTGAAGCTATCGGGGACCGCGGCGCTAGGCTACTACTCGATTTCCGTGAGCACCGGCGGCCAGCGGCACTACAACATGAGCGGAGGGTTCCACGTCGAGGAGTACAAGAAACCGGAATACGAGGTGAAAGTCACGCCGGCGCAAACGAGAGTGCTGCAGGGAGATTCGATCGCCGCGACCATCGAAGCGAAGTATTACTTCGGTGAGCCCGTGGCGGGCGCGGCGGTGAAGTGGGTTGTGCACACGGCAGCGTACTGGTCGCCGTATATCGAGCGGGACGAAGACGACACCGCGGACAACAGCGGAAATGGTGAGGGGGATGATTCGGAAAGGAGCGAGAATTCAGACCGGTACTTTGCCGGCGAACAAATCCTGGAAGAAAGCGGAAAATTAGGCGCCGACGGAAAGCTGGAGATTCGCGTTCCGACGCAACTCAACGGACAGCATCGCGACGTGCGCTATCGCATCGAAGCGCGAGTCACGGACGCGGGCAATCGCGAAATTTCCGGAATGAATGCGGTCATCGCAACGTACGGAACTTTCCAGGTGGGGATCTCCGCGGACAGCTACGTGTATCAGAAAGACGAAACCATCAATGCGACGGTGGTGGCGAAAGATTACGACGGGCATCCGGTTCAGACGTCCGCGCACGCGGAGCTGGTGCGGTGGCGTTGGTATGGCTACGGGAATTACCACAGGTCGCAGGAAGATGTGATCGAGTCGCAAGACGTTCGCACGCAAGCCGACGGGACCGCGCGAGTTGCATTTCAGGCGAAGGAAGCCGGAGGTTTTCATCTGCGGGTCACGGCAGAAACGCCGGAGAAGCGCGAAGTGAACCAGGCTTCTTGGATTTGGGTTTCAGGCGCGGGAGAAAACTGGTGGGGCGGGGGACAGGAACGCCAGATTCGAATAGTAGCGGACAAGAAGTCGTACAAAGTGGGGGACAAGGCGCGCGTGCTGGTGATGACCGGCGTGCCGGAGGCCTATCTTCTGGTTACGACAGAAGGCCGGACGGTGCAGAGCAAGAGGGTGGTTCATGCCACGGCGCCGACGGTGACGGTGGAAATTCCCATCCAGAGCAGCAACCAGCCGAACGTTTTTGTGTCAGCCGTGTTCCTGCACGACGACAAATTGTATCAGGCCAGCAAAAGCCTGAAGGTGCCGGCCGTGCAGCAGAAGCTGCAGATAGAAATTCAACCGTCGAAGAAGCAGTTTCAGCCGGGCGACAAAGCGACTTACACCCTGATAGCGCGAGATGCCAGCGGAAAGCCGGTGCAAGGCGAATTGAGTTTCGGAATTGTCGATGAAGCACTGTACGCGATCCGCCCGGAAACGACGCCGGACATTCACGAATATTTCTACGGCGCGGTGTACGACCGCGTGGGAACCGAGTCGTCGCTGAATTTCTACTTCAGCGGCCACGCCGGGAAGCGGGAAATGTTTCTCACCAAGAACAATGGTTTCGGGAATGGCCGCGCGTTGGCGCAATTGAAGCCTTCCGACGCGATGGTCGAGCCCAAGGTTCGCAAAGTTTTTCCAGACACGGCGTTGTGGCTGGCGGAAGTTCGAACGGATGCGCGCGGGCGCGCCGTGGCGGAACTGACGTTTCCTGATTCGCTGACGACGTGGCGCGCGACGGTGCGCGGGATCACGGCGGATACACGGGTCGGCAGCACCATCGACCGCGTCATCGTCAGGAAAAACCTGATGGTGCGGCTGACGGTGCCGCGGTTCTTCAGGCAAGGGGACGAAGTGACGGTATCGGCCATCGTCCACAACTATCTTACGACGACGAAAAACGTTCGAATGTCCCTCGATCTGAAAGGTCTCGAGGTGATGGAGGGATCGGTACGCGAGCTGAATGTGCCCAGCAGGGGGGAAGCGAAACTCGATTGGCGTGTCAAAGCCAAATCCACCAGCGAGGCGGTGCTCCTCGCGAAAGCATTGACGAATGAAGAGTCCGACGCGATGGAACTCACGCTGCCCATCATTCCCTTTGGCGTGAAGCTGCACGACGCCAAGTCCGGCTCACTCTCAGGGCCCGAACAGCAGGAAGATTCCTTCGTGATTCTGCCGGGGAATCCCGAACAGGCGGCACCAACACTGGACATCACGCTTAGCTCGTCCATTGCGGGAGGAATTTTTGGCGGACTCGACTATCTGACGCACTATCCCTACGGTTGCACGGAACAAACCATGTCGAGTTTTCTGCCAAACATTATTGTGGCCAAAGCGATGAAGGACCTGCATCTCACCGCTACTGTGAACACGCCAGAACTCGAGAAAAAGATTCAGGCCGGCATTGAGCGCTTAAAGGGATTCCAACACGAAGACGGAGGCTGGGGCTGGTGGAAAGAAGATCAGAGCGTTGTGTTCATGACCGCGTATGTCGTCAGCGGATTTGGGCAGGCGCACTCCGCGGGATATGACCTCGAGGCGGAGTCGCTTTCGCATGCCGAGGATTGGCTGCGCAAAGCGCTCGACAGCAATCCCAACATGAGGCCCGATCTGCGCGCCTATGTGGTGTACGCGCTGGCGCTGAATAGCGCTTCCAAGCCGGAATATGTACAGAAAGCGTGGGAAGCACGTGACTCCATGAGCACGCAGGGACTATCCATGCTGGGACTCGCGTTGCACGCGACCGGCGACGCGAGAGCGAAGGAAATCGCCGGCAAGGTGGAGGCGATGGCCACGGTCAGCGACCTTGAAGCGCACTGGACGGCGACCTACGACTACTTTATGGAGTTCGAGAGTGAAAGCGGAGCGGAGGCTACGGCGCACGCGGTGCGCCTCCTCAGTCTGACGAAGCCGGAGAGCCCGCTGCTGCCGAAGGCCGCGTTCTGGCTGGTCAATCACCGCAACGGCGGCTACTACTGGGATGGTACCAAACAAACGGCGATGGTGATCTTTGGCTTGACGGAATACGTGAAGGCAAGCCACGAATTGGAAGCAAACTTCAAAGCGGAAGTTTACGTAAATGGCAAACAGGTTCTGGCGCGCCCGTTCACCGCCGCGGACGGATTCAATCCCGTGCAGCCGGAAGTGCACCTCAACGCTGCGCAACTCTTGCCCGGCAGGAATGAGATTCGCATTCACAAGGCCGGGTTCGGACGGTTGTATTGGTCGGCGAGCGGCACTTACTACTCTACGGAAAAGCACCTCGTTCAGAATGGCAAGTACGCACTCAACATCACGCGTGATTATTACCGGATGGTGGCGGATTCCAGCGGGGGCAAGATTACTTACAATCTGCAGCCGCTTTCCGGAGAGCTTCACACCGGTGACGTTCTGGCGGTGCGCGTGACCGTGGGCGGAAATGAATGGCGCTATCTGCTGGTCGAAGACCCGATTCCGGCAGGAGCTGAGTTCATCGAACGCGACGACTTGTATGAATTCCGCCAAAAGCCCGCGTGGTGGGAGTATTGGTGGACACGGCGCGAATTCCACGATGACCGCGCGGCATTTTTCCAGACGTACTTTACGCGCAATCACGAATACGTTTACCTGCTGAAAATCGTAAACCCAGGAAAGTTCCAAGTGAGCCCAGCGATTGCGCAGCCGATGTATCAGCCATCGCTTCTCGCCACCAGTGATGCAGCAACGATCGAGGTGAAGTAATGTCACGCTTTGCGGAACCGCGACTTGTTCTTGCCGGCAGTTTTCGGAGTGGACGTCTATGGCTGCTGCAATTTCTCGTGAACCCCATCTTGGCGGGACTGTTTGCGGCGTGGCTGCTTATCCCTGAAGCAGAGCTCTGGCAGCTTGCCTTTAACGTTCTCCTGGCCGTTGTTATCGGAGCCGCCGCGCTGTTGCTTCACGCAGGAACGTTGAACTATTTCAGCGATCAGTTCCGGGAGCAGCCTGCGGCGATCAAAACCGCCTTCGGGCGAGCGCTGCGGCACTTTGCCGCCATTGCGGTGTGCGCGGTCGTTTTCTACGTGGTTTGGATGCTCGCGGGCGGTTTGGCCGGATACCACGAAACTTTTCCAACTTATGTTCGGTCCACCTTGCCGGCTTTCATTCGCGAACACATTCCTCTCGGCGTGCTGACCGGACTTTTTGACGTTCTGGTTTTCCTTCTGCAGTGGGTTGCTGTTCCAGGGCTTTTCCTGCCTCTGACATTACGAGCGGCGGACCAGGGATTTCGAGGTTTCGGCCGCTCGGGATTGAAGACTTGGAAGACCACGATCGCGAGCGTGCAGTATTGGTCGATCCTTGCCGTCGCAGCTCTTCTCGGCGTCTATGGGAGCAACACGCTCTTGGGTTGGAGGCCTAGCTCAGAAAGTCCAACGTTTGCCGGAGAGACAGCGAATCTTGTTCTCCGGATGGTTCTTTCCTATGGCCTCGGACTTTTCTCATGGATGGTGGTTTGCTCCTTGGTCGGACGGCGTGCTGGATTTACCCAAAATGTGGCTGGGGATTCCACTGCTTAGCCAATCGAGAACGGCGCTCTTCCCATTCCGCTGAATCAGGGAGGCCACCCGAGCGCGAGCCGCAGCGTAGGCCTTCTCCTGCCTTTCCCGAGTGCCAGGATTGCGAAGGATTTCTTCCATCTCTTTGTCGCTGAGAGTTGCGGCCGGCGAGTTCGACTTGCTTGGCTCGGAAAGGTAGAGCACCAGTCCTTCGCGAAACCAGAGGGGAGTGCTTGGACGAGCGCGTGGCTCAATCAACAGATGAAAGAATTCGTGGCGCAGCGTGGACTCCAAGATCGAGCGTTTGCGGAGATCGGCCAACGGCTGCAACCGAACCGTTTGGCCGCGAGTCGTGGCGGCGACCCAACCGGGTTGGCCGGTAGTGTCGCGATAGCGGTCGAGCGTCGGAAAAACTTGCAAACGGGCGCGAAACGATAGGCGCCATCCGATGGCATTTTCATTCTCCTTCAGAATTTTCTCCGCAACCGGCAACAGAGCGGAGTCTTCTTCCGGAGCTGTACTGACGAGCTCGAATCGCTCGGAAGTGCGTTTCTGCCAGTCATCCGCGGAAGTTTTTGAAAGGTGAGTGCCGGGGAAATAGAAATCGAGAATCTGGCGGTAATCTTTACCCTGGCGCGCCATCTCTTCCGCCCCCGCCTGGCAGAGGCCGACACCATGGCCGGAGCCTCGACCGGAAAAAAGAATATGGTCTCCATCGTTGCGCAGGTTATAGAGATCGCTGCGGATCTTGTTCCAACCCAACGCGCGATTCACGGCATAACGAAAGGAAGAAGCGGAGATCAGAGTATCGGAAGAGGCGCCGCCTCTGAGGCGTAAGCGCTGAGCCCGGCCGCTTTCCGAACGGGAAACTATTTCAATGCCGGTCCAGCCTGCGGGCGCTGAGAGCCCGGCGGCGCGAAGGGCGGCGTCGAGATCGGAGATGGAAATGCTGGACTCCCATTTGAGTGACGACGCGGCGACGCAGTACGGATCGGAATGAGTGCGGAGGTAGGGTTCATAGACGGAAGGCCACACTTCACGGCTGGCAGCCGTGGTACCTCCACAATTCTGATAGTAAAAGGCGGATGCTGCGGCGCCCTGGAACAACAGAATTTCGCCGCGAGTGAAATCCGCTGCCGCGCTGATGCGCGAAGAGACGTCATTCCACGACGGGACTTGACAATGCGTGGTGTCGCAAAAATCAAAGCCTTCGGCACTGTGTTGCCCGCGAAAACGCGTGGCATAAGTGCGGACTACGACGGCCATGGCTTTGAGTGACTCGTCATTGCGAAAGTCGCCGCTCTCACCCGCGAGGACAGCGGCGACATAATCTTCAATGGCTATCGTGGCGGTGAGAAAAAGATGGCCTTCGTTGGCTTGAATGTGAACAGGGAAATTGGCGGAAATGGGCGGCTGGCCGGGCGCTTCCATGCGAATAGCTCCGGAAAGAAAAATTTCGCGGCTCACGCCGGCATCCTGAATGCGCAATTCGGAGCCAGCGGCATGGACCGACAAAAGAACGGTCGAATTTTTTGGGCAGCCCGTACAAGTCCGCCATTGCAATGAGTCCGAAGCGGCTTTGACAGTTAATTCCGTTGGCGGATGGAGCGTGTATAGGCGCACGCGCAAATCCTGCGCCTGCGACGGCCAAGCCGGCAAGATAGCCAAGAACAAGATCAAACGGCGCGCGAGCCTCACTGCGAGCCTCTGCTTTTCGCAAACGCACTGAAAACCGGCTGCGCGATGGCGGCAGCATCCAATCCGCGCCCTTGCGCAAGGAATACCACGACAGCGATCTCCGGCTTCTCCGCCGGTGCGTAGCCGACAAAAAAGCCGTGCGTCTGTTGCGTGTTGCGCGCAACGGACGTCCCTGTCTTTCCAGCGACATTCATTCCATCCACCCAGGCAGCATGCGCCATGCCAAAGGCGACCGAGTCTTCGAGACCTCTGAAAACGGGTGCATCAACGCCGAGGTCGTTCTGGCGTATGCGCAGCGCCAGCTTGCGATAGGCTTCGAGCAGCTCAAGCGGCGTGACCGCGACGCCACGATAGCCAAGCGCTTCGAGCTGAAGCTCCTCGAGATTGAGCGGCAGAGCGATTCGCCCGTGAGCCTCTTGCGCGACGAGCCCCGATGGCGCATCTAACCCCGCTCGCCTCAAAAGCTCAACTAGCTCGGTGCCGCTCAAGCGGGATGCCACTTGCGCGACATAGGAATTGCAGGAATACGCGATGGCTTCCGCCGCGTCCAGTTGTCTGACCTCTGCCGGATGCGTGCAATTCAATTGAGCGGAGCCAATTTTCAGCGGCCTGCGACAAATGAGTTGTTGTTTCGGATCAAGTTTGCCGGTCTCGAGTAACCCCATCAGCAGGAACGGTTTCAATGTTGATCCCGGCGCTTCCAGGCGAAGACTTGCCAGGTCCATTCCATGTGTGCCAAGGATGGTACGAGACGTGACGTCTACGACGACGAAAGCTCCGGGCAATTTTCCCATCGCGCTGTCCACTTCGCGTTGCAGCTTTGATGGAGTTGCAGAGTCGTCCGAGCGCAACGGGAACGCCACGACCATGGCGAGGAAGAACGCCATGGCTATCATCAACCGCTTTACGGGCGTGAGGTGCACTGGACCTAATTCTAATGCTTGCCAGGTCCTTGGGGAGGCCCAGCTTCCTAGGCAGCTTGCAAGTTGCCGACCGTGGGATTCCGTGTATTATCTTGGACATACGTTGCGTCAGGAAGTCCGCTAGGGGCGATCTTGCCGGGACCAAACGGGGAATCCAGTTTCTTAGCCCGAGGAGAGCACTCACGTGAGCCGGAGTAGTTTGCTACTCAAAATAGAATTGCGCAGCAATCCGGAGATGCTCTGCATCGTGCGAAACGCTTTGGGCCAGCTCGCGGCGATGCTTGGATTCGCTGAAACGGATTGCAACGCCGTGGTTCTTGCCGTTGACGAAGCGCTAACAAACATCATTCGCCATGCCTACCTCGGAGACGCCGAACAGCCCATCGAAGCATCCTTCCATCGGATCCATGCGCCGCATGAGGGGGAGTCCGGAGATGCTCTTGAAATCGTGTTGGAAGATCGTGGTGTAACCGTGAATCCGGAGAAGATGTGCGGCCGCGCGCTTGAAGATGTCCGGCCTGGAGGCTTGGGCCTGCACTTTATCCGTGAGTCCATGGATACGGTAGAATTCAGCCGCGGCAACGGCAGGAATCGGCTTACGCTGCGGAAGTTCTTGCATGTGCATAAATCCGAGAAAGGCTCCTGAGGAGAACCTAACTTGCAGATTGCCACACGTCATTTGGACAAAATCACTATTTTTGATATTTCGGGAGACATCGATCTCGCGACCTCGCCGCAACTGCGTAAAGCGCTCCTGCACGAGTTTCGCGAATTGAAGATGCCTCGCGTGGTGCTCAACCTGGGCGCCGTAAGGTACATCGACAGTTCCGGCGTGGCCTCCCTGGTGGAGGGCCTCAAGGCGTCCCGCGATGTCGGGTCACGGTTCATTTTGTTCGGATTGAACAGGACGGTACGCGAAGTTCTGCAGCTTTCCAAACTGGTGAGAATTTTCGAGATTTACGAAGACGAAGCACAATCCGTTGCGCCCTGAGCCTGCCACACGCAAAACCAGGGAAGCGCGGCGAGAGCACTGTGGAACTGACGACGCAAATTGGAGGATCGGTTACCGATGGCCTGGCGTACCTGGGCGCTCTGGCCCAACTTGGCAGTCGCGCGGCGTACTTCACTTTCGTCGCTCCATTCCAGGGCAAACCGCTCCGCTTGCAGCGCGCCGTTTCGCAGGCTATGCAGACTGGCGTCGGGGCCCTGCCCATCCTTTCCCTGATTACGTTTTTCATTGGACTGATTCTGGCGCTGCAGAGCGCTTACGAGCTGCGCAAATTCGGCGCTCTGAACTTCGTCGCCAGCGCCGTGGCGATTTCCATGACGCGGGAACTCGGACCGCTGATTACCGCGATCGTGGTCATCGGACGTTCCGGTTCGGCGTTCGCCGCCGAAATCGGCACCATGAAGGTCACGGAAGAAATCGACGCCCTGGAGACCATGGCCATCGATCCCGTACACTTTCTGGTCACGCCGAAATTTATCGCCATGATGGTCATGCTGCCGTGCCTGACGATCTGGGCAAACTCCATGGGGATTCTCGGTGGCGCGCTCTTTGGCGTGACGCAGGCGGACTTCACCTGGATCCGTTACATTCAATCTTCCCTGGACGCGCTCTTTCTGCGCGACATCACGACCGGTTTAGTCAAGAGTGTGATGTTCGGCATCACGATTACGGCTGTGGGTTGTCATGAAGGGCTGACTACGGGGGCAGGCGCGGAACAGGTCGGTCGGTCAACCACGCGCGCCGTAGTGGTTTCTATTTTCCTCGTGATTCTGGTCGACCTCGTTTTTACGGCGCTCTTTTTCTTCATGACTGAAAGGTGAGTTTCGAAACTATCGCCATGAGCCAAATGGACAACGCGCTGACGCAACCGGAAGTGATGATCTCGCTACGCAATCTTCGCGTCAGTTACGGCGATCGCGAGATTCTCCACGGCATCAACTTTGACGTGATGCATGGTGAAACCCTGGTGATTTTGGGCGGGTCCGGCTCCGGGAAGAGCACGCTACTGCGCACGTTGGTGGGATTGGAAAGGCCCAGTTCCGGCGAAATCTGGCTCAAAGGCAAAAACATCGCCGCGATTTCAACCGAGGAGATGGACGAAATCCGGAAAAAAATCGGCATGTCATTCCAGGGTGGCGCGCTGTTCGGCTCGATGACGGTTGGAGAGAACGTGGCCCTGCCATTGCGCGAGCACACCAAGCTGGAAGATTCGACCATTGAAATTATTTTGCGGCTCAAGCTGGACCAAGTAGGCTTATCCGGATTCGAGAACTACATGCCCGCGCAGTTGAGCGGCGGAATGAAGAAGCGGGCCGCAGTGGCTCGCGCGCTGGCCATGGATCCCGAAATTCTTTTTTTCGACGAGCCCTCCGCGGGACTCGATCCGATTATTGCCGCCGGAGTCGATCAACTCATTCTCGAACTCAAGCAGGCTTTTCACATGACCATTATCGTGGTTACTCACGAACTGGCCAGCGCTTTCCTGATCGCCGACCGCATGGTGCTGATTGACAAGGGCAATGTGGTCGCCATCGGAACCACGGAAGAAATGCGTTCGAGCACACATCCCCGCGTGCGGCAGTTCCTCGACCGCATTGCCGAACCGGCAGTCTCGGAAGAATTGGATTATTTGCAAATGCTGACGGAAGAACACCGCCATCCCGGCCGTTAAAGAGCGGTGAAGAGAGGTGTGTTATGGAATCGAAACGTGAACAAGCGATTGTAGGTTTGTTCGTCCTGGTAGCTAGCGCCGTGCTGGTAGCCACTGTCTTTACCCTTACTGGCGCGTTTGCAGGCGCGGCGGTGACGTACCGCGCCCACTCCCCCTTTGCCGGCGGACTGGAACCCGGAGCGACGGTGCGCTACGCCGGCGGGCCGAAAGTCGGCCGCGTCGAGAAATTGCAGCTGGACCCGAAAGATCCGTCGCGCATCGAAATAACGTTCAGCGTGAAGCCTGGATGGCCGGTCAAAACGGATAGTCATGTAAAGATCATGAGCCTGAGCCCCCTGGGCGACAATCATTTGGAAATTGTTCCTGGAAGCGAAAGAGCCGCGCTCGCCGCAAACGGAGCGACCCTGCCCTGTGACCCCTATGTGGACTTCAATGCCCTCACGGCAAAGATCAACGACATCGCTCCCCAGGCGCAGCAGCTTCTGAAGACGCTGAATGACCGCGCGGGCGATTTGCAAGTGACACTGACCCGCATCAACGACCTGCTGAATGACACGAATCGGGCAAATCTGTCGGCGACGCTGGCCGAAACGCGCGGACTAATCTCGGAAAACCGTGCCAACGTGAAAACAACGGTAAAGAATTTGAGCTCCGCCACCGAAAAGCTGGAGCCCCTGCTCGAAGATTTGCGAAAGACTTCAGCGCAGGCCAATGAAACGCTGAATCATGTCGATACTTTGATCGGAGAAAATCGCGCTGACGTTCGCCAGGCGGTCAAGGACCTGCGACAATCGCTCGCGACAGTGACGGATCTGACCGCACATTTGGACCAGATGCTCGATGTTAATTCCGAGAACATCGATGAGCTGCTCGAAAATCTGCGCCACGTCAGCCAGAATCTCAAGGAGTTTACGAACACCATCAAGACCAGGCCTTACACGCTCATTCGTGCGAATAACCCCCGCGAGCACAAACCGGGAGAACGCCAGTGAGCCGACGCCGGGGTGACGGGGAACCGCGATACTTGGAGAGTTCGCCGATGGAACGCAATGAGCAGTCTAGTGGCACAGCCCGAAGAGGCCCTATTACGGCCATTGTGCTGATCGCTGGACTGCTCAGCGGCTGCGCTTCCACGCGGCCGGCCAAGTACTATCAGCTAACCGTCCCCACGGAGGCAGGCGCCATCGAAAAGGCGGACGCCGTTCCGGTGACGCTGCTTGTGGGCGGGCTCATGACCACGCACTTGTACCGGGAGGATCGCATTGTCTATGGCAACGGTCCCGAGCAATTAGGCACCTATGAATTCCAGCGCTGGGCCGAACCCCCCACGGAGATGATCCAGGAAATCTTGCTGCGACAGTTACGCGCAACCGGCCACTACCGCGCCGTCCATGTGCGGCGCAGTAACATGCCGGGAGACTTTGCGATTCGCGGGCGTCTTTACGATTTCAAAGAGATTACAGGTGAGCAGATGTCAACGAGAGTCACGCTGGAATTGGAAATGCGTGACGTGAAGACCGGCGCCACCGTTTGGAATCATTACTATACCCACGACGAACCGGTGAGCGGAAAGGATGTTCCCGCCATTGTCGTGGCTTTGGACATGAATGTTCAGCGCGCCGTCAAGGAAGTTGTGGAGAGTCTGGACCAGTATTTCGCGTCGCATCCGGCAAAGTAGCGTGACCCAATTTACAAATTGTACTGCCGCTCTGAACGCGGCTTTACCGGGCTAAGCGCCGAAGCGTGAGCAGCGTTACATCGTCTTCCAGGTCGCCTGTCTGGCCGCGGTGGAGATGGACGCCATCGAGGAGCGTGCGCGAAAAATCCTGGAGCACTAATGGCTGAGGCAATCCGCGCATCGTTTTTTCAGCAAGTCCCAAAAATCCTTTGGATGTGAGTTGCTCCCCTGCAGGAGAGCGCACTTCGGTTGCGCCATCCGAGAACGCCAGAATCATGTCACCGTGATTCAGCCGCACGCTCTGTTGATTGTAGATTTCGCCCGTGATGTATCCCAGCGGCAGCCCCTCCAACCCTTCACCCAGCTCCAGAAATCGGCTTTCGCGCTCGCGCCATAGAAACATCCGCGGGTGCGCCGCATAAGCAAAATTGAATTCGCCGCTGACACCGTCGAAGGTTCCCGTGACCACCGTCGTCAGCCGCAGCGGACCGTTCGATGTTTCATTCGAAAGCGTGAAGGCATCATTCAGCGCACTCAGTAGCCCCGCCGTGTCTCGAATGTCTTGGAATTTGTGCAACAAACGATGGACGTGGCGCGCGACACCAGCCGCCGTATATCCGTGGCCGACGCAATCCGCGAGAACCACGCGGGCAACACTGTCGCTGCAGGAGAATACTGCGGAAAGATCGCCTCCCTTGTTGCCTCCGGCGGGCACGGCGATGACGTCGCTTTCCAGGCCTGCCAGCTCCAGCGAGCGATGAGCTCTCTCATTCCCGGCCCACAGCTCCATGCAGCCGAAAGGCCTCAGGGCGGTTTTCGTGCAATCAAATTGTTCGGGTTCAACCTTCTTAAACTTCATATTAATTTTGATGCTTGAACGACTTTCCCGGGTGCAGGGATTCCCAATGAACCCGATCTTACGTCCTCGTCGAGGGCGCGGATTGGCACGGCAGATCCGTGAGCTTAAGTCATGCGCCTGAGGCAAGTATCTCATTTTTCCCGCGCCTGCCGTATGATGCTCGCATGCGACTTCTGCTTGTCGAAGACGATGCGCGCATCGCGCGATTCGTGGCCAAAGGCCTCCGGGAACAGGCCTATGCAGTTGATATTGCCGCGACTGGCGAAGACGCGCTCTATCAAGCGGCAATCAATACCTACGACCTGGTGATTCTCGACGTGATGATTCCGGGCCGCAATGGTTTTGAAGTTTGCCGCGAGCTGCGAAAATCCGGCCAGCGCGTGCCGATCCTCATGCTGACCGCGCGCGATGGAGTGGAAGACCGTGTCACTGGACTTGACCACGGCGCAGACGATTACCTGACGAAGCCTTTCGAGTTTCGCGAATTGCTCGCACGCCTTCGTGCCTTGCTGCGCCGCTCTGGTGAGCTCCGCCCCGCGAAGATTACTGTAGCCGACCTCGTCCTGGATACGGCCGCGCAAAGCGTTTCCCGCGGGGGACGCAGCATACCGTTGACGGCGAAGGAATACGCGCTGGTGGAATTTCTTGCCCGCAATGCCGACCGCGTCGTGGGGCGCGCGGAAATCGCGGAACACGTTTGGGATGAAACCTTCGATCCCTTTTCGAACCTGATCGAAGTGTACGTAAACCGCGTGCGCCGGAAAGTTGACGCCGATTCCAGCAAGCCTTTGCTCCATACCCGCCGCGGCGCCGGCTATTTCTTTGGCCCGCTGAGTGATTCAGACCTCGCGGACGAGCGAGACGAGGGCGCTTCGCCGCGCGCTCGCGCCAAGCCGGCTCCTCCCGTCCGAAAGAATCATGCTTGATTCCGTCCGCGTCCGCCTCACGCTCTGGTACACGGCCGTATTGACGCTCGTTCTGATCGTCCTTGCCTTGATCACTTATTTCATTTTTTGGCGCAGCACTCTCCAGCGCACCGACGTGAGTCTCTCTGAACTTTCCGAAGCCTTTCTGACCACTCTCGACGCGGAAACGAAGGACCAGAGCGGCCCTGGCTCGCTGAAAGAGGCCGGGCAGGTGGCCATCAACGAACATCGCTTTCGCGATCACGTTTTCGCGATCTTCGATGACGCGGGGAATGTAGTCGTTACCTCCGAGGGCCTTCCGACCGCACCAGCGCCCGCGAGTGGTTCCTCGCCTGGTGGACCATTGTCGTCGGCTTCGTTTCAGCGTTTTCTCGACACCTCTTCTCGCGCCGACCGGCTATTCGGCAAGGTCAAAGGGGGCAAGAGCGGTTATCGGGCTTTCGCGCGGCGCTTTTCATCCTCGGGAAAAACGTACACTCTCGTGATCCTGCAGTCGCTCCACGCGCAGCAGGAGATGCTCGAAGAAGTCACCGCAACATTTGCCTGGGTCATTCCGATTGCCATTGTGCTTGCTGGCGTGGGCGGCTACTTTCTCGCGCGCAAGAGCCTCGCTCCCGTCGTGGCCATGAGCAGCCAGGCCGGGCGCATCGGCGCTGCCAATCTGCACGAGCGGCTGGCAGTGCAGAATGAAAGGGACGAGCTTGGACATCTCGCGCAGTCGTTCAATAGTCTGCTCGACCGTCTCAGCCAGTCATTCGAACGGCAGCAGCGCTTCATGGCCGACGCGTCGCACGAATTGCGGACGCCAGTTGCGATTCTGCGCGGCGAAGCGGAAGTCGCTCTTTCGCAGCAGGCACGTTCGCTGGAGGAGTACCGCGAGTCGCTGGAAGTGCTTCACCAGGAGGCCGCGAGGCTCACGCATATCGTCGAGGATCTTTTCACGCTCACGCGAGCGGACGCCGGCCAGTATCCCCTCCAGCCACGTGATTTTTATCTCGACGAACTCGTCGGCGAATGCGTGCATTCGGCTCGGACGTTAGCGCTGGCAAAAAAGATTTCGCTGAATCTTGAGGAATCGGCCGAGTCTCCCATTCACGCCGACGAATCTCTTCTGCGCCGCATGATTCTCAACCTGCTGGACAACGCGATTAAGTACACGCCCGAGGGAGGGCGAGTCACTGTGAATTGCAAGCTTGTAGGGGGCGAGTATGTCGTGGGCATTACGGATACCGGGGGCGGAATTCCCGCCGAGCTGCAGCCGCGCATTTTCGAACGTTTTTTCCGAGCCGACAAGGCCCGTTCCCGCGTGGAGAACGACGGCGGCGGTGCCGGCCTCGGTCTATCGATTTCTCGCTGGATTGCAGAGGCGCATCACGGCCGTCTGGAACTGACCAGTTCCGACTCGGTCGGAAGCACATTTACGGCCTATCTCCCCACGGAACCGTTTCCCTCTGCCGCTGGCAGTTAATCCTGCGTTTAGCTTTGTTTGGTTAGGCTAAAATTCTTCCTTGCCGTGGCTTGCTTTCGCTCGGCCCAGGAGTCGAGATCTTATGAAATCGCGCTTCATCCTCGTTCTGTGGGCCTCGGTGGCTCCCATTCTGCTCTGCTGCGCAGAGATTGCAGCGGCCCAGGAGACACCAGCTCCCGCAGGCGCGGCATCCACAAAAGATGCGCAGCAGGCAACGTCTGCGGCGGCACCAGCGCTCCGCCTGACGCTGGAAGATGCTCTTGCGCGGGCTAGGAAGAACAGCACGCAATTTCAAGCCGCACAGACCGACGCCGCGATTGCGCGCCAGGATCGCTATCAGGCGGCGGCAGCGCTGCTCCCCAGCGTCACTTACAACAATCAGGCTCTTTATACGCAGAGCAACGGCCCCGGTACTGCTGTGAGGTATATCGCCAACAACGCTGTTCACGAATACATCAGCCAGGCCAATGTGCATGAGTCCATCGATCTCGCTTCCATTTCCGCCTTTCGCCGGGCCTCCGCGGCGTCTGCTCTCGCAAAAGCGCGCGCGGAGATCGCTTCGCGTGGACTGGTCGTTACCGTCGTGCAGAGCTATTACGCCGTCGCGGCCGCCCAACTGAAGCTGGAGGCCGCAAGCAAAAACAGCGATGAGGGCGACCGCTTCCTGAAATTGACGCAGGATCTCGAAAAGGGAGGGGAAGTCGCTCATTCCGATGTCATCAAGGCGGAATTGCAGATGCAGGAACGCCGCCGGCAACTGCTGGAAGCCCAACTCGGACTGCTGAACGCGCGGCTCGATTTTGCCGTGCTGATCTTTCCCGATTTCAACGACAATTTCGAACTCGCCGAAGACCTTCACGCGAGTGTCCCGCTGCCAACCCTCGCCGAAGTGCAGCAACGCGCCGCACGGGACAATCCCGATCTCCGCGCTGCGCTGGCCGCCGTGCAACAGGCGGGACACGAAGTGACCGGTGCTCGCGCGGGATATCTGCCTTCGCTCAGCTTTGATTATTTCTATGGAATTGATGCCACACGCTTCGCGGTGAACAACGAAAACGGCTTCTCAAATCTTGGAACTTCTGCCCTTGCTACCGTGAATATTCCCATCTGGAACTGGGGCGCCACGCAAAGCCGCATCAAGCAGGCCGAATTGCGCCACACCCAAGCCCACCGCGAACTCTCCCTCGCGCAGCGCAAGCTCCTCGCGGAGATAAAATCTCTCTACGCCGAAGCGGACACGGCTCTCAGCGAGCTCAGCGGTCTCGGCCGCTCAGCCGAACTCTCCGCCGAGAGCCTGCGTCTCACCACGCTTCGCTACAGAGGCGGCGAAGCCACCGTCTTGGAAGTCGTCGATGCGCAGACCACCTTTGCCCAAGCCAACGCGGCCTATCAAGACGGAGCCTTGCGTTATCGCGTGGCTCTTGCCAATTTGCAAACCTTGACGGGGGTTCTCACAACTCCATGAAGCCGACAATGATCACTTCTTTGACGTTTGTTCGCAAATCGATATCCCTTTTCTGCGCGCTGGCCGCAATACTCTGCATTGCGAGCGGCTGCGGCAAGGCCGAAAAGGAAAAAGAGCCTGTGGTCTCCGTGCAGACCACCCCTGCCCAGCGCGGCCCCATTTCACAGATAATTTCCGCCGAAGCGGTCGTCTACCCGCTCGAGCAAGCCACGGTCGCCCCGAAGATCAGCGCGCCTATCAAGAAATTCTATGTGCAGCGCGGCACGCACGTTAAAAAGGGACAATTGCTTGCCGAATTGGAGAACAAGGATCTGTCAGCCGCGGCGGAGTCCAGCAAAGGCGATTTCGAACAAGCAGACGCCAGCTACGTGACCACCGTTGGCGCCAGTCTCCCTCAGCAGATTCAGAAGGCGGAACTGGACGCCGTAGCCGCTAAGTCGAGCTTCGAAGCGCAACAAAAGGTCTACGAGAGCCGCAAGGAACTTTTCCAGCAAGGCGCGATTCCCCGTAAAGACATGGACTCCGCCGAAGTCGCTTTTCTGCAAGCCCGCAGCCAGAACGAGCAAGCGCAGAGACAACTCGCAGACCTGCAACGCGTCGGAAAACAGCAGACCCTCAAGTCCGCCGAAGGCGCTCGCATGTCGGCCGACGCTCGAATGAGGGGCGCCCAAGCCATGCTTGGCTATTCGAGGATCACCAGTCCCATTGATGGCGTGGTGACTGATCGTCCGCTTTACGAAGGGGATCCTGCCACCGCCAATCAACCCATCCTTACCGTGATGAACACATCGCGGCTCATTGCGAAAGCCCACATTGCGCAATCCGAAGCCGCCGTTCTGAAAGTAGGCAATCCCTCGGAACTGAAAATTCCCGGTCTCGATGAACCCTTCAAAGGCCGCGTCAGCCTGGTCAGTCCCGCTCTCGATCCGGGCAGCACCACCATTGAAGTTTGGGTCGAAGCGTCCAAGCCGGACCCCGCCCTGAAACCTGGCATGACCGTGGAACTTTCCATGACCGCGAAAACGGTCAAGGACGCGATTGTCGTTCCCGCCTCCGCCGTGTTCAAGAATGCTGAGGGAGCCGATTACGTTCTTCTCGCCGGATCGGATGAAAAGGCCCACCAGAAGACCGTTCAGCTGGGCATTCGCAACTTAGATCTGACGCAAATCGCCGGCGGCATCAATCCCGGAGATCCGGTCATAACCACGGGTGGCTATGCGGTTCCCGACGGCACGCAAATCAAAATTGAGAAGCCCGCCGCTGATGAAAAAGCGACAGTCGACAGAGACGAGAAAGACACGGCGACAGCCGAAAAGGACGATAAAGCCGCCGACGCTAAGAAACC
>WNFO01000265.1_pt1 | contig 39438 bp, 42 predicted proteins | sample 5400251 | NCBI WGS metagenome assembly WNFO01 (sample SAMN13153354, study PRJNA577476) | soil metagenome | isolation source: 100 cm saprolite under Madrone tree | place: USA:California | collected 2016-06-14 | reverse complement strand
GGACTCGTTGATCTGAAACTCCCGGGAATCCACCAGCATCATCATCATCATTCCGCCCGGGAAAATATTGTTGGTAGTGATCTCGCGCTCGTTGTGCGAGTGCCACATGAAGGCGAAGCCAGCCTCGGAGCCGGGGGGATTGGCGATCGTGCCCGAAGGCGGAGTAGTGCCGGTAGGGCCGACCGCGCGGGTCGTGGCATTCGGTCCGAGATAGGAGCTGCCCCCGTACCACGCACCGTTGGTCAGGATGTTCGCGTCGGGCAGGGTTACCGGACCACCGGCATTTACGTCGCCGAAGGGCGCTTTCTCCAAAGCCCTGCCATGGTCGGCGCACCATTCGTAGTAGTTCAGCGCGGTGGGATCGTTGTTGTAGCCGTTCGCATCCGGAGTGCAGGGCAGCTTCGCGAGCGGGTCCCCAGAGGCGGAATTGTGCCCGTAAACATCCCAATTCAGACCTTTGCCTGTCCAATAAAAGATCCCGTCCATGGCCACGCCCGGAGTCGTCGTGGTGGTGAAAAGCAGGGGTCCGCCGAGTTTGCTCGCATCGGTTGCGCTCAGAATCAGGTTCCCATCGCGCGCCAGGATGCGCACATGGTTGCCGTGCTCGTGGAAGGGATGCTGCCAGCGGCCCTGGCCGATGATCCGTAGCAGGACCAATTCGCCTGGGTGCATGTGCGGGTTGCCGTTGTAAGGCTGGTGCGGATATTCCACCGCGTAGTTGGTGTCCATGTCATCCGGCATAGAACGGCCATTGATCATGAAGTAGGCGGGACGGTAAGGCTCGGTCGCGACGTCCAAGCATCCGGTGTTGGGTGACGCAGGGCACGTCTTAGCGGCCTGCTTTTCCGCCTGGGCGTGGATATTGGGGTCCATCTCGGAGAACTGGAAGAGATACTCCCGGTCATAGCAGCTTGCCGCATGGTCGAATGCAGCACCATTCGCTGTGAGCCGGTAGTCGGTTTCGCTGTGGGCGCCTTCCGCTACCAGATTCGTATTCGCGCAAGTTGGAGCACTTGCGGGCAAAACGATGATCGCTCCGTACAAACCCATCTCCACCTGCAGGTCGCCCTGCGTGCCGCTGTAATAGGCACGCGTGCCCGGCGAGCCGGCTGTGAAGCTGTAGCTCACCGTGCCGCCGCCCGGAGCCGCGTCGCCGTTTGGTCCGGTCAACAAGCCGGCCACTCCACCGGTGGCGGTCACTTGGAAGCCAGGAAACAGGATCGAGGTGTTGCCCGCCGCAGCCGGCAAGTTGTTCGTGAGGTTGACGGTGACCGGTTGTCCCTCCGTCACGATTAACGTCGGACCCGGCACCTGCATGTTCGGGCAATTCGCACCCGGCATCTTAGCTGCAGGCGGGTTAAAGCCGGTCGGCGTACTATTGCAGCCGTAGCCCCAGGAGTAAATCATCGCCCCGTCCGGCTGGCTGATGTAATTGGCCTGCGCGGTTAAATTGAAGATAGGGCCAGTTATCCCAGGAGCCGCAGCCTGCGCCGTAGCCGTGAGCAGCAAGGTCACCGCTACCATCACGATTGGAAGCAGTCGTGTCATCGAGATCGCCTTTTCTGTATTCATTGCACTCATTGCTGCTCTCCTAATTGATATGGACCTCGGTCATCAGCCCGCCGAAGTTCTCGGCATCGTTCGACAAGTGATCAAGATTGGGCGTGTAGAGATAGAAGACACTGCCCGCGGGGTACTTGCTGCTATCGGTGGCATCCAGGATCACGTCGATCGACTCGCCCCCGGCCAACGTGATCGAGTTGGTGTTGTAGTAGAGGTTATTTCCGGCCTGGTCCCGCAGCAGGCGCGCGTTGATGGCAATCACCCGCATCGGGACTCCGAGGGATGCCAGCGTCTGATATTCGGAGACATCCAGGTCGGAAATCCGCAGCAGGGCTCGACCACCGACCGGGATATTAATCACTGTGGGAAGAGGCTGCGAAGCACGCTGAACACCGTCCGCATCCTGTGTATAGAACGCGTTGGATACACGGGGCGACCCAACGAAATCAGAGTTGCCAGGGCTCAGACTGGAATCCTGATAGCCGGTTGTATTGATGGTGTCCGGATAGCTCCGCCCATTCAGCAGGAAGTACTTGTCCTTCATGTCCGAGAACCCTTCCGGGTTGAAGGTCATGCCGACAAAGTGGAAGTTGGGATCGAAGCCGTGAATCTGGATGGGGTATTCGACGTCGTAAGCAGTTGTACCGTCACCGTCGTTGTAGGCATACAGTGTGGGGCTGCCAAACTTATTGGGCACGCGAGCGACAGTGTTCGAAGGCGGCAACGGAGTTGAACAAAGGATGTCGGCGGCAGGACCGGTGGTTCCGGGACCGCTATTCGGACAGGAAGTGCGCAGATCACCCTGTTGCGCCATGAGTCCGGCGTAAAGGCTGCCATTAACTGCGACCCTGTTCTGCCGCGGGCGCACATACAACTGCCCCACCATGCCCATCTGCAAGTGTTCGGGCGGAGTAATGTGGCAATGCCAGAAATAAGTCCCTGCATCGGGCGCTAAGTAGTAGTAAGTGAAGCTGCCGCCGATGTTGATCGCCACCGATGCATCCGGCACACCGTCATAGAAGGCGGACGCATTGGGATAACCGTGGAAGTGGACCGTGTGCTGCTCGAACAAGTCGGGTCGCATGATCATGCCGACGTTGGTCAGAGTCAGGAAGAATCGTTCGCGGCCTCCGGGTTGGGCACGAGGCCCACCGCCCCATTCGAAGCAGCGCTACCGGGTGCGGCGGCCGGATCGTAGGGCGTCATAAAGACCGAGTTGAGCTGTGTTCCCGGCAGGCCCTTGGCGATGTCATTTAACCCGGACAGCGGGCCGAAGGCGAACAGGTACGTCTGTGTCCCGTCGGCCATGGTCGCGTAACCATCACCGCCCGAAATCTGCTGGCACTTGATCGCGCCCGGGGCGCCGGAAGTGGCGCTGTGAAGAGGCGTGGAGCTGGGGCACTGCACTCGGAACGACTGCGCGCGCGCAGCCACTGTCGCAAGACAGACTAGAAGTACTGGCAAGCAAACCTGGTAGACCTTTCTCATGACCTTGCGGCCTCCTTCCGGACCTGTCGGCGCAAGCAGCGCCTGGTTTTCGATGAGTGAGAGGAGCCGAACATCGGCACTAGCCGCATCTCGACGGGACGAGCGAGCCCTGACATAGTTCGAGGCCAATGTAAATCCTCCACAGAATTCTCCACAGCACGTACCTGGAATGTGTGCCTTTGACGGGACAAGGGAGAGATCTGCCCGTGCGTACCCACATCTTTTATTTGGGGGAGCTACCGACCAGGAGGGAGTCTGGTCTTCTCAAACTTCTGGTGAGATTAGGCGAGACCGAAGTAACTGTCTACGTCCACTTGAATGATAGAGGAGCAAACATTCTTCAGCCGGTCTCCTGAAACCCACGCACAGCAAGGCGTTTCGCTCGGGTGTCCGGCCCGCCCCTTTAGGCAGCCAACAGCCTTGACATACCCGCTCATAAGGTGTTTGGCACACGAGTCGCGCCCGCCAGGGGACACTTTGGTGCCGTGTCCTCCGCTACAGCGGACCCCAAGGGGAGAGGATCCATTACCTGCCTACTCAACCGCAGTAGTCCCACACTCTTGAACAGCAGGGAAACGAGTTCGGTCTGTCGGTGGACTCCGGTCTTCTTAAAGAGACGTTTGAGATGGCTGCAACCGGTCGAGTGGCGAATACCAAGGCCGGCGCAGCATTCGTCGAGCGTTTTGCCTTCCATCAACAGATTGGCCAGCCGGGCCTCGGTCGAGGTAAATCCGTAAAGCTGGTACAAGTCCGTCTCGCTGGTCTTCACCGGGACCGACGAATCTGCAATCACCACCAGCACGACCACATCCCCATTCCCGCTCGCTTCAGACTCTGCTGCGACAGCTCGCACATACAACGCCAGGGCGCGTTTGCCACGTTTCCTCCGCACCGAGACCGCCGCGCTTTGCTTTTGCGCATCGCCCAGCCGCAAAGCCTGTGCGGCCTGCTCAAACAAGCGCGTCAGAGACTGGGTGCCAGGCGCCGTCGTACACAACTCGCCGGCAAGATTCAACTGCAGACCGTCCCGACGGCGCAGGATCTCGTCCGCTGTCCGATTGCTGGCCAGCACGCAGGATGAGAGTTGGCATACCACGAATCCGAGCCCCAAGAAATCGAGCGCTTCGAGGCCTGCCCGCCACAGCGCCTCCAGGTTGACCTCGTCGCATACCGGATTGAGGGAATGCGCAAGCTCGCCTGCACACTCCCGTTCCGCAAGCGCCAAGGCAGTGAGGCACACCTTCGGATCCGCACAGCCGCCCGTCGATTCCCACGCGCCGCAGCAGGGGCACTGGAAATCGTCTCCGGTGGTCGGTGCGTGGCGAACCGTGGCCATGCAAAGCACTCCATGAAGCCGATAGGGGGATAGCAGCCGCGGATTTTGCTTGCCCTGCCTGCTGTGTCGGTTGAGTTCTAACGATACCGACCAGACTCAAATGCCAGTCGGGGGAGGGGTTTTCGAGATCTGCGCAGAGGCTTCAGAATCACAAAGAGACTAAGCGAATCGCAGAGCGTCGTCTACGTCCACATGAATGAAGGTGGGGCGACGCCGGGGAGAAACGGGTCAAACTCTCGTGGAACGATACGAGTTCGTCGAGCAGACACGACCGGAGGAAAGCTACGAGATCAGCCGAGAGAGTGGGGATGTCGCTACCTGTCGCGCGGACCGAGTCCGATACTCTTCATCAAGAGCGAGACCAACTCGCTCTGCCGTCGGACACCGATCTTCGAGAACAGATTGCGGCGATGCATGCGAACCGTCGACCGCTGGATTCCCAGCTGGTCGCAACACTCATCCAAATCTCTGCCTTCCATAAGCAGGTTGGCCAGCCGGGCTTCAGTTGAAGTGAGACCGTAGAGCTGGCGCAACTCACTCGCGGTGGCCTGCACAGGACGGGCCGAGTCCACGATCATCACCAACGCCGCTGCCTGCTGCGAGTGTGGCACACCTCTCATGTCCGCCTTCGCCGGATGTACCAGAAGCGTGAGCGCTCGTTTATGGGGACCACGAGGCACGGACAACGCAGCGTCAGGGCTGACCGCTGCACCGGTCTGGCCATCCCGGGAGACTCGTTCCACAAGCTCACTCAAGGCGGAGCTCGATGTGTGTGTCGAGCGCAGCATTCCGTCACGATCGATTTCCAAACCGTCGCGATTGCTTAGAATATGTCCGGCTGTCTGGTTGGCAATCAACACGTGCCCGGATGCGTTGCATACAACCAATCCCATGTCGAGCAGGTCCAAAGCCTCAAAGCTGGCGAGCAGCAAGTCCTCGATGGTTGTGCCAATCAACCCCTGCGGAACCGACTCGGTGATACTGGGCGAATTCCCCTTCCAACCAACACCGGTTGGCGGCAATTCCTGGCCAGCGGTTGTGCGCGATACACCGGAGACTCTCTCGAACGCAGCTTGCATGCGTGTGTTGACGTCTGTATCGACGATCATGCGGTTCAGCCTCAGTCAGACTTTGGGGGAAATCGCAAAAAGGGGAGGCGTAGATCTTACGAACAATCATGCAGCAGGCTCGACGATCCCGGACTTGCTGCGATCCCGGGCCTGAATAAGCTAGCTTGTTCAAATTGTTGGAAGAATGGAATCCTATCTTTAAGGTTTGGTGCTATCGTTCGGAAGGAAGGTGGCTATCGTTTGGATCGGCTAAGGGTGGCGCTGGCGCGCACATTTGGCATGAGACGGGTGCTCTGATTCCGTACCACAACCTCCCGAATGTGTTGTAAAACCCAAGTATTTATTGTAGTTCCGGTTTCAGGGCTGAGAGCATGAGCGCTGGCTGATGGATGCTATCTTTTGGCCAGTTGCCGGAAAGGCATTTCACTGTGGTGCTGCGATGGGACAGAATCACAAACACGCCCGTCGGGGCGATCATGAAAGACCCTCTGTCGAGCATCTATGCGCCCGCGAACCGAACCAAACTGCTGGTGGTGGCGGCGCTGCTGGGGACCACGATCGCGGCCATCGACTGGTGGACCGAGCCTTACATCTCGCTGGGCTTCCTTTATTTGTTTCCGATCATGATCGTGGGTGGGTTTCTCTCGCGCAAAACCCTGGTCGTGATCGCGCTGCTGTGTGCAGCCCTCGACTTCAGCAACTTGCCCAAGAACGAGACTCCGGTGCACCTGCTTTTCAGCTCTGCCGGTTTCATCGGAACCGGGCTGTTTATCTCCGAACTCATTCGCAATCGCCGAGCCGCGGTCCGCAAGCACCTCGATGAGCTTGGGGACCAGATGAAGCTGCGCAGGGAAGCCGAGGAGCAACTGCAGATTCTGGTGGAAAGCAGTCCGGCAGCGATCGTGACGATTGATCTGAGTGGCAAGATTCTGCTCGCCAACGAAGCTGCGCAGCAACTGCTTGCGCCCGGCGCGCGCTCTCTGCAAGCGCAGGCCATCAGCGCATATCTGCCTGCCCTGCAAACCGTGGTGCAGACCCAGGCATCGCGGGTTTTTCGAACGGCGTTGCAATGCCGTGGGCAACGAAGCAACGGGGAAGTCTTTCTTGCGGGTATCTGGTTCTCCACCTATACCGCTTTGTCGGGCCCGCGTCTGGCCGCGATCGTGGTCGACTTGTCGGAGGACTTGCGGAACCGCGAGGACCTGAGCCTCGATCATCTCCTGAAAAGCAGCCGCATCCTGATGGCGGCGGTCGCCCACGAGGTGCGGAACCTGTGCAGCGCCATGCTGGTGGTGCACAAGAATCTCTCGAATGTACGGGAGCTCGAAGACAACGAGGATTTCCGTGCCCTCAGTACTCTGATTCAGAGTCTGGAGAAGGTGTCGGCGCTGGAGTTGCGCCCGCCGGCTGCCGAGAACGCTGCCGCAGTCGATTTGACATCGGTTCTCGACGAATTCCGGGTTTTGATCGATTCGGCGTATCGTGAATCAGAAATGGAAGTTGAATGGCGCCTGCCGGCAGCCGCACTGCCCCTGGTGTGGGCCGACCGCTACGGGCTCATCCAGGTTTTTCTCAATCTTGCGAAGAACAGCCAGCGTGCCATGCAGTCCGCCGAGACCAAGCGGCTCCGTGTTACCGTGGTGGAAGAAAAGAACAACGTAGTGATTCGTTTTGAAGACACTGGCATCGGGATCCCGGCGCCGGACAACCTGTTCCGGCCCTTCCAACGCGGAGCCGACTCTACCGGGCTGGGGCTCTACATGTCGCGCGCGATTATGAGGAGTTTTGGCGGAGAGCTGACGTACGAACCCAGGGCGCGAGGCTGTTGTTTCGCGATCCTGTTGCACTCGTTCTCCCCGGTCAAGGAAACCGCGAATGCATGAACCCGTGACAGGGAACGTCGCCATTCTCGTGGTGGACGATCATGCTCTTTTTCGAGAGAGCATTGCCCGCCTGTTGAGCACCGAGCCCGGCTTCGACGTCGTCGCCCACTGCGGGTCCATTGAGGATTCGCTGAAAGTGCTTCGGCAAACCCATGTCGATATCGTGCTGCTGGATTTCGATCTCGGCGATCGTGACGGAATCCAGTTCATGCGTCTGGCGAAACAGCAGGGGTTCACGGGCCGGGTGTTGGTGGTGACCGCGGGCGTCGACGAAACTAGAGTGGCCGAACTGATCCAGACAGGCATTTCTGGAATCTTCATGAAGCACAACTCGGCGGCGATGCTCCCCCAGGGGATCCGCGACGTGATGGCTGGAAAGGTTTGGTACGACCAGCAACTGCTGCAAGGAGCGATTTCCGGCAGTGTGCGATCTCGTTCGGAACTGGCATTCACGCAGCGCGAGCGGCAAGTGTTGTCGCTGGTGTTCGAAGGGTTGGCCAACAAGGAAATCGCCGAGCAGATCGGAGTCTCCCCTAGCTCAGTAAAAGCGACTCTCCAGCAACTGTTCTCAAAGACCGGCGTGCGCACCAGAAGTCAACTGGTCCGGATCGCGCTCGAACAGCACAAAGACCAGTTCTAAGCCGGGAAACCGAATCCACAATGTGTGGCTGGATGCGCCCCAATGTCACTTGCATTTTGCAAGTGACATTGATACTCTGCCGGAGTGTCCGGCAGACTTCCGTCAAAACGTCGCTCCGGCTGCCCCGTCAATATCTGTCTGGAGGTGTTTGGAGATCGCTGGTCGCTGCTGATCGTCCGCGACTTGATGGTGCGCGGATTCCGGACCTTTAAGGAGTTCGAGGGAGCGGGCGAGGGGATCGCCACCAACATCCTGGCAGACCGGCTGCACAAGCTGGAAGCGTCCGGGATCATCACCTCGGAGCCGGAGCAGAGCGACGGCCGAAGAGTCAACTACCGGCTGACCGAGAAAGGAATCGGCCTGGCGCCGGTACTGCTGGAACTCCTGATTTGGGGAGCACGGCATGAGGAGACCGGGGCACCCTGTGCAGTGATCGCAAAAATGGCCGAGAATCGCGACCAGCTTCTCGGGATCGTGCGGCAACGGTGGGAAGAACGCGACCCGACTCCGGTCCTGCCCTGGCTTTCCGGCGGCCGTGTGAACCACCATTCAGCCCGGGCCCGAACGAAGAAATGAAATCCTGGAGAATTCACAAATCGCTGGAAGGAGTGAAGCATGAGCAAAGTACGAGTACTGGTTGGCACACGCAAGGGCGCCTTTATCCTTACCGCAGACGGCAAGCGCGACAAGTGGGACGTCAGCGGCCCGCACTTTGCGGGCTGGGAGATGTACCACGTCAAAGGGTCTTCGGTCGATCCAGACCGGATTTATGCCTCCCAGTCGAGCGGCTGGTTCGGGCAGATCATTCAACGCTCAGACGATGGCGGTAAAACCTGGCATCAGCCAGGAACGCCTGCAGGTGAGACCACCGCCCCGGGCGGAATGCCCAAAAGCGAGAGCAACAAGTTCGTCTACGACGGCGTTCCCGGCACTCACCAGTGGTATGACGGCACGCCGCATCCCTGGGAGTTCAAGCGTGTCTGGCATCTCGAACCGTCGCTGACCGACTCGGACACACTCTACGCCGGAGTGGAAGACGCTGCCTTGTTCCGCTCGACCGACGGCGGCAAGAGCTGGGCCGAGCTTTCTGGTCTGCGCGGCCATGGTTCAGGTCCGAAGTGGGCACCCGGCGCCGGGGGCATGTGTCTGCACACAATTATTCTTGATCCGAACTCTCCCGGTCGGATCTACATCGCCATCTCGGCAGCGGGGGCCTTCCGCACCGACGACGCGGGGAAGACCTGGCTGCCGATCAACCGGGGATTGAAGTCGCAACACATCCCCGACCCGACCGCCGAGGTCGGACACTGCGTGCACCACATCGCGATGCACCCATCCCGGCCGGGCGTGCTGTTCATGCAGAAGCACTGGGATGTCATGCGCACTGACGACGGCGGCGATTCCTGGCATGAGGTGAGCGGCAACTTGCCCACCGACTTCGGGTTCGTGATCGACGTGCATGCGCACGAACCGGAAACCGTCTATGTGGTTCCGATCAAAAGTGACGCCGAACACTTTGTGCCCGACGGCAAGCTGCGCGTCTATCGCAGTCGCTCGGGCGGCAACGAGTGGGAAGCGCTTACCAAGGGACTGCCGCAACGTGACTGCTACGTGAACGTGTTGCGCGACGCGATGGCCGTCGACCGGCTTGATAAATGCGGCGTGTATTTTGGCACCACCGGAGGCCAGGTTTACGCATCGGCGGACGCCGGCGACAGCTGGGCGCCCATCGTTCGCGATCTCCCGGCGGTACTTTCGGTTGAGGTGCAGACGCTGCCATGAGTAACTCAGACGCACACACTGTCATGGTACGAGTCATACTTCCGTCGCATCTGCGCACGCTGGCGCGTGTCGGCAGCGAGGTAACGCTGGAGGTCGAGGGTCCGGTTACGCAGCGTTCCATCCTCGATGCGCTCGAGACCCGGTACCCCATGCTCCAGGGGACAATCCGCGATCATGTCTCCAAACAGCGGCGTCCGTTCTTGCGGTTCTTCGCCTGTCAGGAGGATTTGTCCCACGAACCACCGGATGCACCGCTGCCCGATGCCGTCGCATCGGGTGCAGAGCCCTTTCTGGTCGTGGGGGCAGTTGCCGGTGGGTAATGGTCGGCGTGCGGTCGGCCGATCTCGAGTCATGGCGCGGACTTGATCGATCTTGCTGCGAGCCAGTTGCCGTGATCGCCGAACATGCCTGGAAGCCGGGGGCGAAGAGTCCACTTTCCACTCCTCGACCTCCCGTTTCCAGCCTTCTACTTCACTGGTTCCGCCATCGTGATGGTCCAGCCTTGAGGATCCACAAAAGCGAATTCGCGCATGCCATAAAACTGAGTTTTGAGCGGCATGACAATCCGGGCTCGGGATTTCTCGACCGCCTTCAGGACATCCTCGATTCCCTCGCACTCAAGGAACAGAGTCAAGCTGCCGCCGATGGGATCCTGGGCGAGTTTCGGATAGTCTTCGGCAACCGCCTTCTGGTCGTTGAAGAAGATCTCGACGCCACTGCCATTGGTGACCGAGGCGAATATGTACGGTGGAGCATCGGGAACCGTCATGCCCGGCTGAAAGCCGAGGACGGACTGGTAAAAGGTGACGGCAGCCTGGACATCGCGAACGACCAGGTTCGGAGTGAGCTTGGTATATTTCACGGTTCTTGTCTCCTCAAATTGAGGTGGGCGCGGACGCGGAGTCGGCACACCTCAGGTGTGCTCGCAACTCCTCCATCCACGGTCCCGCGAGGAGGATCGTAGGTAGGGTCCCTGATTGGACGGCGGTCGAGCGGGCGGGACCCGCGAGGTACGGGGGCGAGTTTAGCACAGAGGGAAGCGGATGGGACAGAGACCCGTGGCCGACGTTGGCCGAGGTGGCCGAGGCCCGTGGCAAGGGCCCGTGGAAAAGTCCCGTGGCAAAGACCCGTAGCGGAGACCCCTTGGCCGAGTTGTTGCCAGAGTCAGGCTTAGGGTGTCGGCAGACGAATGCGTCAGGCCTTCGTCGTAGTCCTAGAAGATCGTTAAGAATGCCGGCGAGAGGGAAGGGGATCAAACGACCGGTCCCCGACGTCATCTTCCGGAACTTCGTTCATCGCACCGCCGTATCAGCTTTGGGCAACAGAGGCAAGTCTTGGGCAAAAGGTGGAAACAGGTCGGTCTGGCTGTGCTGAACCTTGTCACGATTGTTCTGGTTATCGCCGGGCTTCAACCCGTTTTGCGCAAGCACTGGCCCTCAGCCGGCGCCGCGATGCTGGGTCTGGTTTGTTTCGGGACCTACGTCGCTGCTTCGAACTGGATCGAGAGACGCAATCCGACCGAGCTTGCAACTGGCAGGGCCTTTCCGGAATTGTTCGCCGGGATCGCGTTCGGTGCCTTTTTGTTTTCCGCCGTGATGATCGTCCTGTGGATGGCAGGGATCTATCGCGTGGGCGGCTGGGGGACGACCAGCCACCTTGCGAGCGGATTTTTCTTCGCTGTCGGCGCCGGGATCATGGAAGAGATCTTGTTTCGCGGATTGCTCTTTCGCCTCAGTTCGAAGATCGTCGGGACATGGGGTGCTCTTGTGTTCACGGCCGCCCTATTCGGCTTGGCCCACCTGGGCAATCCCGGAGCAACGCTCGGCAGTTCGCTGGCGATCGCCTTAGAGGCGGGTGTCCTTCTGGGGGCGGCCTACGCTGCGACCCAGCGGTTGTGGCTGCCGATTGGATTGCACATCGGATGGAACTTCACGGAAGGGTCGATCTTCGGGATGTCGGTCTCCGGCAACGATGTCGGCTCGGGTCTCCGGCAAGGCTCGCTGAGCGGGCGGCCGATCCTCACGGGCGGACCGTTCGGCCCTGAAGCCTCGATTGTGGCAGTCATCTTGTGTGCCGGGGTCGCTTTGTTCTTCCTGGGGCGCACCGTGAAAAGGCAGCGGGTTGAGCCTCCGATTTGGAGCCATGCGCGGGTGCAACCGGAGAGTATTGAGACCCTCTAGCGGAAGGCGCCATCGATCGAGCAGCAAGATAATTCTTCGAGTCCGCCGGCGGGCCAAAACTCCGCTGTGTCTCCGAAAGCCAAGTGGCGACCTCAGCGGCCTGCCCGCCAAAACGGAGGGGCGCACGGCGCCTATCGAAAACGGCGGATAAACAGCGTGTGCCGCTCGGACCGATAGAACCCAACCCCGTAGATAACCGCTTTCCCCTTGGTTGAGTAGATCACCTGGCGAATTCGGAGCAAGGGAGCACCCCGTGGAACCGCGAGCAGCTCCGCGTGGTGTGCGTCCGCCGGGGTTGCGTCAACTTCTTCGTCGGCGTAGGCGAGCTCTACCCCGTAGTCGTGCTGCAGGGTGGAGAACAGGGACTTCTTGCCGAGCGGGGCCGACAGCAGCGCCGAGAACTCGGGAGCTGGCAGGTAGCAGGTCTCCAGCGCGAAGGGATCGTCGCCCGTCAGGCGGAGCCGGTCGATCTTGACCAGGTGGCTGCTCGCCGGTAGCCCAAGCCGTGCCGCGATTTCCAGCTGGTGGTCAATCAGCTTTGCGGATAGCACCGTCGAGCGGGGCTCCAGGCCGCGGCTGGACATGTGCTCGGTATAGCTCATCAGCTTGTTGAAATGGATCTTGGGCGGCGCAACGAATGTGCCCGAGCCGCGGCGGCGCTCCACGATACCCTCGCGCTCCAGTCCAGCCAGGGCATGGCGCGCCGTCATCAGGCTCACTCCATGGATTTTGGCCAACTCGCGCTCTGAGTCGACCGCATCGCCGATCTTCAACTGGCCCCCTTCGATACGCTTGCGGAGAACGTTTTGAATCTTCTTATATGCGGGTGTTCCGTTTCGGCTCTGTCGCATGGTCTTACCTAATCGCATGATCAATCTAACACCCAACCAGTCGGATCCGCAGTGCCGTCCCGAGTATGCCGCAGGATCGCCTTCCGCTATATAGCACATATCCTGATCCAGGTAAAGCGAGGTGGCTTGCGGGGATCCCGCTCCCGCTTCGGGGCGGCGATATCGCTATATAGCAGCCGACGGCGATACGGCTGACGATCACCGATCCAGCGTGCCTTTTGCCGCTACAAGATCGAATTAGCAACCGGGAAGAGGGCCGGCAAGAAAGGGATTAATACCAGAAAACATAGGCAAAATCTCGGAAACTTCCGTTTTTCATAAGATCCCCGCGCCCCCATCCGGCGCGCGGGGGGTAGCGAAGTGCTATGCAGCGGATCCAGAGCAGGATCAATGCAATTGCTGCGGGCTATCAACATTTTTTTCTTGACCGGATTTTCGATGTGCTATATAGCATATGTCCATTCTTGATGTGGGTTCCCTGGTTGCAGCGCAACTCAAGCGCGTGGGAGGTTCTGTGATGAAGCGAGCATTCTCTACTGCATGTATTTTTCTGGTGTTGGCGGGGCTGTTTGCGCTCCCGCTGCCCGTCTTCGGCCAGGAAGTCACTGCCGCCATCGTCGGCAACGTCACCGACCAATCGGGAGCGCCCATCAACGGCGCCAGCGTCACGGTCAAAGACACCGAGCGCGGGACGACCTGGACGGCGAAAACGAACGAATCAGGAGCTTACAATCTGCCGCGTGTGCCGGTGGGCACCTACAAGCTCGAAATCGCAGCTCAGGGCTTCCAGAAAACCGTTCGGCCACCGTTTACACTTGTGCTGAACCAGACAGCGCGCGTTGACGCCCAGCTGAAAGTCGGGCAAGTCACCGAATCGGTCGAAGTGTCGGGTGCAGCGCCCGATCTGCAGACCGAGAGCACCGAGGTCAGCACCATCATCGATGCCAGGACGAATGACAACCTGCCGCTCGCGACCCGCAACCCTGTCCAGTTGACGCTGCTTTCTCCCGGCGCCGTGACCGTGGATACCAAGAGCATGAACCTTGGCTCCAACACCGCCGAGGGCGGAGGCAGGCCCTATATCAACGGGAATCGTGAGCAGGCCAACAACTTCCTTCTCGACGGCCTGGACAATAATCAGGTATCGGAAAACCGACTTGGCTTGACGCCGTCGCCGGATGCGATTCAGGAGTTCAACGTCATCACCCAGAACGCTTCCGCAGAGTTTGGGAACTATCAGGGCGGAATCGTCAACGCCACCATCAAATCAGGTACAAACCGCTTCCATGGCGACGCGTTCGAGTATTTTCGCAACGACATCTTCAACGCGAATCAATGGGAAAACGGACTGGGAAGAGGCGATCCTAAAGTTGGCGTGCTGCCCACCCCGAAGCTGCGCTGGAACATGTTTGGTGGGACCGTCGGCGGGCCGATCATAAAGAACAAGCTGTTTTTCTTCGGGGACTATCAGGGAGGCCGGCTCGATCACCCCGCCAGCACGCAGAACGTTGCGGTTTTGACCACAGCGCAGATTGGAGGTAACTTCGCGTCCCTTTGTAGCACCGGATTTACAGCGGGGATTTGCAACGATAAGGACTCCAACCAGCACACGATCAACCAGCTCTATAACCCATGCGCGGCCGGCACTGGAATATCCGGCACGCCGTGCCAGGTCACCGGGACGCCCACGGCATTCGCCGGCAACATCATCCCTTCCAACATGCTGGATCCAGCCTTCACCAAGCTGCTGACCTCGTCGCTGTATCCGCAGGTATCCACCGCGGTATCCAACGGCTTCGGACTGGCTCCCAATGTGATTGCTCAGCAATACAACTCGGACCAGTACGACATCAAGGTCGACTACAACTTGTCCGACAAGGACCGCTTCTTCGGCCGGTATTCGCACGGCAATCAAAACGATCCGAACAGCAACTCGTTCCAGCTGCTCGGAGACCAGGTCGCCATCGCCCATTTGAAGAACAGCTTGGTGAGTTGGACTCACACCTTCAGTCCCAACCTGCTGAACGAGGCGCGCGTTGGTTTCAACTGGGTGTCCTTCGTCAACAACAACTACACCTTCACGAATTCGGTCGGGACGTTAGCGGCTGGACTCGGTATTGCCGGCGCAACCACGAAGGGTCTTCCGCTGTTTGCCTTTTCGCAGGGCGGCACCATTACTCAGCCTGGGTGTGGAACGCTGCAATGCATCGGGCAAGCCGTGCCCCTGGAGAACTTTGCCTCCACGGTGATCCAGTTTGACGACAACATCGTCTACAGCCGGGGGAAGCACGTGATTAAGGCGGGTTTCCAACTCAACAAGTACCGCATCAACGTCTTTTATGCAGGCAACGGAGGCGAACTGGGCCTGCTGTCTTACCAAGGACAATACACGGCTCCCGGAAGCACGGGTGCTTACGCCAATGCGGCCGCCGCCGCTGATTTTGCTCTGGGACTTCCTCAGCTGGTCGGCCACGGTGTGATTGGCGGAGGTGGCGCCTGGCACCAACTGGATGCGCTCGTCGCCGGATACGTGCAGGATGACTGGCGCGCCACGAACCATCTGACTTTGAACCTGGGACTTCGCTATGAAGCTCGCACGCCATGGGTCGAAAAGGACAATCGCCAGGTCAACGTCAACCCTCTGACCGGCGCTCTCGAGTATCCCGGCACCACTCCCGTAGTGGGGGTAGGGACTAACGGCTTCAGTCGAGGGCTGTACAACACCACCTACGGCCTGCCGGATTTCGAACCGCGCGTCGGTTTCGCCTGGAGCCCGCTGGGTCCGAAGACCGTGATTCGCGGCGCCTACACGGTTTCCTCGTATCTGGAGGGCACTGGAACCAACCTGCGCCTCACCCAGAATCCGCCCAACACGCCGCCGCAATCGCAAGCCACCAACGTTGCCACCGGCGCGCCCTTTACGACTGAGGCGGGTCCAGTGGCCGGCACCGTGTCCGGGGCCAGTCCATTCTTGAAAGCAACGTTGCTGGCCTGGAACCGTACGGTCCAGCCAGCGATGTCGCAACAATACAACTTGACCATCCAGCATGAGCTCGCCAACAACACCACGTTTCAAATCGGCTACGTGGGCCAGCATGGGACTCACCTGATGGTCCCCGAATGGTTGAGTCAGGCTGCGTTGACGCCTTCGGGCACCTCTACCTGCACGGCCGCGGATGCGAATAAGGTTGTACACACGGCCCCGTGCAACTATCCCTACATCGGAGGCCAGAATTCGGATGGCACGTTCGGCCCCAACCATCTGGGTAACGTCAAGCTGACCAACTCCAACGGCAACATGAAGTACAACGCTCTGCAAGCCGTGTTGCAAAAGCGCTATAGCAAAGGATTGGATGCCCAGGTGTCGTACACTTACTCCAAGTGCATGACCGACAACAGCGGTTACTTTGGCACCTGGAGCAGCACCACCCAGACCAGCCCGGCGAGTCCTTACTTCCAGAACCTCTACAACCCGCGCGCTGACTGGGCACGCTGTTATTGGGATTCCAAGCATGTCCTGAGCGCCTATGCGGTTTACGAGTTGCCATTCGGTCGCGGAAGGCAGTTTGCCAAGGAACTCCCGACCGCGGTGAATGCTGTGGTGGGCAACTGGTCGATGAACCCGATTGTTTCCTGGAAGACGGGTTTTCCCTTGGCGCTTTACGGAACTGACTACTCCGGAACTGGTTCCCCAGGGGCCCGGCCCAACTGCAACGGTCCGGTTCGCTATCCCAAGACCACAACCGAAGCCGGGCTTCAATGGTACAACCCCAGCTTCGAGTCGGCGGCGCCCGTGTTCACGTTTGGCAACTGTCCGGCGCAAGGTCCGGCCATCGGTCCCGGGTATGCAGACGTTGACTTGGGCATGCAAAAGAACTTCCCAGTCACCGAGAGCATACGCGTGCAATTCCGAACCGACTTCCTGAATCTGTTTAACCATCCCAATTTTGGGAAGCCCAGCGGCAACGGCATCATCACCACGACCCAAGACGCGCGGCAAATACAGTTCGCCCTGAAGCTGTATTTCTGACGATGCAACCAGATCACCGATGCCAGGCATCTTTGGATGCCTGGCGTCTTTGTCATTAGGATTCAAGCCATGCGCAAGTCTCTCAAGAGGTCGGTCGTTTTTATTCCGATCGTTCTCGCGGCCGCCACAGCCCATGCGCAGAGTGCACAGAAGTTTTCCGGCGCCGGGACTTCCTCGACCATCAAACACGATCTCGCACTGGCTGAGCATGGGCATTGTGCGGAGGCGCTTCCGGCGCTAAGGCGAAACATTCGGAAACTCGAGACCAGGGACCTCAGACGCCAAGCCGGCGTGGATGGCGTGCATTGTGCCATGACCCTGAACCGGCCGGGGGATGCTGCTGAGTTCCTGAGTGTTCTCAGCGGGGATTTTCCAGAGGATCCGGAAGTTCTCTACCTGCTCGTGCACGCCTATTCTGACCTTTCGACGCAGGCAGCAGAGCAGCTGGCGCGATCGGCCCCGACCTCAACCGAGGCACATGAGCTAAATGCGGAGGCCTTCGAGCAGCAAGGAAAATGGGACCAGGCGGAGGCGGAGTATCGCGCGATTGTTCGACAGAACCCGCAAGCTCCGGGAATCCACTTCCGGTTGGGCCGTCTTCTGCTATCCAGGCCGAATCCTTCAGCCTACGTCGCCGAGCAAGCAAAGCGGGAGTGCCTTCGAGAGCTCCAGATTGATCCTTCCAACGCGGGTGCGGAGTATGTGCTTGGGGAACTGGCGCGCCAGGACCAGCAGTGGGAGGAGGCGATTCGACATTTCGCGCGCGCGGGCAAACTCGACCCCGGCTTCGGCGATGCATTCCTCGGCTGGGGCGAAGCACTGATTTCCACCAGGAAGTTTACCGAGGCCATTCCGCCGCTGGAACTAGCGGTAAGACTCGAGTCTGCGAATCCCGCGACCCACTACAATCTGGCGACCGCGTACAGTCGCTCTGGCCGCAAGGCGGAGGCCGACAAGGAATTCGCGATTCATCGGCAGATGACTCAGAAGGGCGACGCGGGACAAGATTCGTCGTCGGAAACCAACCCCGTGCAGAATCCCAACTGAGCCAACGATTCCTGCCTGATGGCTGGCGACCCGCGAGACCTGATGAAACGGGAAGTATTCATGATCCCGCGCCCTCCGCAGCAGAGCCCTGCCTTCTCTCGCCGCGAATTCCTGCGTGGGCTGGCAAGCAGCGCTGTTCTTGGACCGCTCTCCCGTTTCGCCCGCTCCCCACTCCCAACCTATCCCTTTGAAGAAGTTCCGCCATCGGCAAGCGGCATCTGGTGGAGGCATGTGGCTGGGAAGTCTGCGGAGAAATACCTGCCCGAGACCACGGGTGCGGGTTGCGCGTTCCTCGATTTCGACAACGATGGCTGGATGGACATTTACCTTATCAACAGCGGCAAGTGTGATTTCTTCACTCCGGATCGTCCCCTGGGGAACGCGCTGTATCGGAACAACCGTGATGGCACGTTCACGGATGTGACGACCAAAGCGGGCGTGGCAGCAGGCGGGTTCGGCCAAGGTGTCGCCGTGGGTGACTACGACGGCGACGGCTTCCCGGACCTTTACGTTACCCAATACGGCAGCAGCATCCTGTACCACAACAACGGCGATGGAACCTTCACCGACGTGACCGCAAAGGCGGGGGTCGCCGCTCCGGGGTGGTCATCCAGCGCCGTGTGGTTCGACTATGACAACGACGGGCGGCTCGACCTGTTCGTTTGCCGCTTCGTGGATTTCGACAAGTCTAAGAGCAAGGACTGCCACGCGGGAGAGGATGCCAAGCGTGGATACTGTATTCCCCACCTGTACAAGCCAATGGCCTCTTGGCTCTTCCACAACAATGGAGATGGCACCTTCACCGACGTCAGCAAGTCGTCGGGGATCGGGAACGTTCTCGGAAAGGCCTGGGGCGTCGTTGCGACCGACATCAATAACGATTCACACATGGATCTGTTCGTGGCCAACGATACAGTGGCGAACTTCTTGTTTGCAAATCGTGGAAACGGGCGGTTCGAAGAAATTGGCACCCAAGCGGGGGTGGCCTACAGTGGAGAAGGCCGGCCACGGTCGGGCATGGGGCTCGATTCCGCGGATCTGAATCAAGATGGTTGGATGGATCTTTTCGTTGCCAACATCGACCATGAGATGTATTCGCTCTACCAGAATAACCACGACGAAACCTTCGACGATCTGGCTCCTGCCACCGGGATCGGCGCGGCTACTCGCCTGATGAGCGGCTGGGGATTGAAGTTCTTTGACTACGACAATGACGGCAACCTCGATCTGCTCCTGGCGAACGGGAATCCGGATGACTTGATCGAGCAGTTGTCGCAGCACCAGGTGGGATATCGGGAACCGTTGCTGCTGTTTCACAATACGGGTAAGCGCTGGGAGAATGTCAGCGCCTCGAGCGGCCCTCTGTTCTCGAAAACGTTCTCCGCGCGAGGGCTCGCGATCGGAGACTTCGACAATGATGGTGGGATGGATGTACTCATTTCGGTCAACGATGATGCGCCTGTCCTGCTTCGTAATCAGGCAGGCAGCCAGAATCACTGGCTCGGCATCACGCTTGTCGGCAAGAAGGCGAATCCGGATGCGATCGGCGCGCGCGTGACCTACCAGGCGGGCGATGTAAAGCGAAGCCGGATGAAGGTGGGTGGAGGAAGCTATCTGTCGTCCCATGATCCTCGCCTGGTGCTTGGGATTGGGAAGCAGCCGAGAATCGAGTGGTTGGAGGTAAGGTGGCCAGAACCCAGCGGCCGGACGGAGCGATTCACTGACCTGCCCATCGATTGCTACATCAGGATTGTGGAAGGCGAGAAGGCATGGAAGGCCGTCCCGAGGTGATGACCCGATGGGACTCAGAGTCCGGCCCTGACCAGTACAAGTTTGCTGCTGTCAAGCAGGAAGGACTTCCCACCGAGATGAGGGTCGTCGGCCTGCATCTCGGGGCCCTGCACCGCGGAGGGTTCGTAAAGCGCCGATTGCCGCAAAGGTTCCAGGGTCCGGTGAAAGCCATGCGTCAGCAATTCGTCTTGATTGGTTGACCACCGCCGTAGCTGACCTCCGGACCCCACCTGGAATTGGCTTTGCTCCTTAATAGGGAGACCTCCCATAGGTTGACCGTACAGTCTCGATTTTCAATGCTCTTGTCCTTTCTTGGGGATTAAAACCTTGCTTGTGAAATTCGACGGCCACGGCCCTTTTTGCGTTTTCAAAGGCTTCGTCACTTTCCCAGACCGCTGTCGTCAGAAAATTGTTGCGGCTCTCTCCATCTTTCTTTTCATAGAGGAATCCTTCGACGAAACCAGGCAAGGTTCTAAGGAAACTTTGTACCTTGCGCGCCCCCTCGAGGAATGCGGCTTTGGATTCTTCGGGAACAATGAATATATCAATCAAGACTCTTTCCATTTTCTACTCTTTCTGCGCGTTTGCGCTATCGCTCGATGGTGTCGATTCCTGGTTGAATGACAACTTCCATCCAGCCTCAAGTGTCGGTGCTGGAGGCCGGCCAAGGCCCACTGCCACCCCAAGCCAGAAGAGACGACAGCAGACCGAGAGCGACAGAGGTTCCCACAACGCCGATCGACTGCCACAATCCCGTTTTTGCGGCCATCAGCAGGACAATGCCCAGAAAGACGGCAATTCGGATGCCGAGCGAGACCTTCAAAAACGGATCCTGCAGTCGGCCCAGCAGATCGATGCTGATCGCCCTCGCCTCGTCGGCACAAGCCATGCGGATCGCACGCATTCGCCTGCCGGTCAGAGCGCCCAGCGGTGCGATAAGCAGAAGAGCTGCCACGGTTACTTTTGGCCACGCCAGGCCGAAGGCTGACATTCGCACGGCCAGGTAGATTCCAGAAAAGAGGATGACGAGCAGGGATCCCATCGCCACCAAAGGCAAGCCTGGCACCGGATCAATCCAACGGCGGGCCTCAGGCACGGTGGAGACCCGTCTCAGATGAAACAGCGACAGAGCTTCAAGGCTCAAGGCGGCACACAGGCCCAGCACTGCTGAGATATGAGCGAACAGGATGAGGGAATAGAGCGTCATGTTTTCCTCGTTTTCCGATTAATTGCAGACTCCTACGACCTTTCGTATCGAGGAATGGCTCTCGGTTGCCTTGAGCATGTAATCCGCCACGTCCGCGCGCGAGATTTTGAACCCGAAACGAGGCAGGTGGCCCTCGCGCACGCGATACTTCCCCGTGAAGGGCTTGTCGGTAAGTTCCGGTGGGCGCACCATCGTCCAGTCGAGGTCGCTTGCCTCGAAGACTCGCTCCATCGCAGACGCATCAGCAACCGAGCGCGCAAAAAACAAGCGGCCTAGCAGATAAGCTGGGGGCACGATGGAATCCTTGAACAGAAAAGCCACCGACTCGACCAGGACGCGCCTGACGCCCGCATGCGCCATGGCGCTCGTCAGCGCGACAGCAAACTGCTGTCGGAGGTGTGCGTCAGCTTTCGCTTCGGGCACCCGCGGACCAAATCCGGAGAGCACTGCATCGTGACCTTCAATGACCCGTTCAAGTTCGGTACGATTCAGCAGATCCCCTTGCTTGACGGTGATGCGATCCCGAAACGGTTTGAGCCGATCGGTCGAGCGAACCAGCGCGGTCACGGAATGACCGTGCTCGATCGCCTGTCGAACCAGTTCCAGTCCCGTGCCTCCTGTGGCACCGAGTACGACCAGCTTCATGTTATTCCGCGTTCTGGAACGGCTAGCGCTTCCGAATTGTGGGTCTGAAGGCGTGTTCATATTGGCTATAGATAACTCTACTTACTAAAGGATGCTATAATTTTGAGATTGGCAAAAGTAAAAAAGCGGCCCTACAAATCGCTGGTTCGCCAGCGTCAGGCGGGCGACACCCGGCTGCGCATCGTCGAAGCCACTCGGCAGCTCTTGCAGAGTGAAGGCTATGCCGGAATGACCATCGAAGCGATCGCGCAGCGGGCGGAGGTATCTGCCCAAAGCGTGTACTCGATCTTCAAGTCGAAGACCGGAATTCTTACCGAGCTTCTCGATCAGTCCACCTTCGGGGCTGACTACGAGGACGCCGTACGACGGGCACTGAGCGAGAGCCACCCCGAAGCGCGTTTGCGGCTTGCGGCCCCTATTGCCCGTCAGATCCACGACGCGCAAAGTGCGGCGTTCGATTTGCTGCGGGGTGCGGGCGTGGTGGCGCCCGAGCTGGCAAAATTGGAACAACAGCGAGAACGTCTGCGCTATGAGAGACAGGAAAGAATGATCATGTCCCTGCGTGACGCCGGGCGGCTTCGGCCGGAGCTCAATTACGCGACCGCCCGGGATATCTTCTGGATGCTTACCGGGAGGGATGTGTACCGGATGCTGGTGCGCGAACGTGGGTGGTCTTCACAGAAATACCAGGACTGGCTGGCCGACACCCTGGTGCGCTCCCTCCTGGAAGGCCGCTAGGGATTACACACCTCACTCGCAATCGACTGCCCGATTCTCGTTGTCGAAAATGTTCTGTCTTGCGTGTGCAGCCCCCGGAGTCAGACCCAAACCTCACCGTCGCGTGATGACCGTCCCGAGGACTAACAACCCGAAAGGGTCGACAGCCGGCCTCGCGCTTACCGCTGGGGGTGTTGATTGAGTCGTTCAGTGCGGCCAAGGCGCATCACCCGTCCGGGAGAAGGCAGCCATGGACGGAGGCAAGAGCCTCCAGGAGATTCTGCTCGGCGGCCGGTCGAACACCCGCTCACCTGAGATGTAAAACGGCACCTGCTTCCGGAGTACGAGTGGCCCAGCGACAAGTTCAAGAGGGACACGCGCACCGACCGGACCAAGAAGATCATCGAGCGTTCGAAAGCGCACGCCGAGGCTGAGGGAGCGATGAGCCTGCGTCACCGATTCTCGAGCAATCCGTCACTCGCCAGCAGGCAGGGCAGGGCCGTGACAGGTGCAGACAGTCACCAGATATCATCTGTTCGGAGGATTGCACTGCAGACGGTGCACAGATAAGCTTCTTCACGCCCACAGGCGTCGCCACCACCGTCTGGCCTAGGACCATCGGGTGTGGCGCACCGCAACAGAATGGTTCCTCGGGGGAGAGAACCGTTCAACGATGCGTCCCAGAGAACCTGCTGGGACGTTTCGTTTGGTACGCCGCTTGGTGTGGATGCACCTTGGCAGTGTCCCAAAAATTTCGACCCGATGTCTAGGTTCCGCGAGCCGCGAGAAAGGCCGCTACGATGAAGCCCCCGGCATAGAGCACCCAGAACCTCGGGCTCAGCGTCATGTGAACCAGAGACGTCAGGTCGATGCCCACCTGCGCACCCGGATGGTTGACACGAGCTTCGTGGACGGTGTGCACCACTTCATAAACTGTTACGGCCAACATCAGAACCGCGACCGCAACGACTCCAAACAATGCTGCACGCATACCTCCTCCACGGGAATGTAGACACCAGAGTCAAGTCGCCTGTGATCGAAGCAATCACGTCAGCCCTGGACTTGCTGGTCTGGTGGTTCTGCTCCTCCTCGGGAGATTCCTAGCCCTTGAGCTTCCGCCTTGGTGGGATTTCAGCATAGCCGGGCGCGGCTTTCATCAGATTCTGATCGAGTGAAGCCTTGACATCACTGATGGCCCAGCGGATTCCCCCGCCGAGAAGATTCAGGAAGAACGAATCCGACCAGTTCTCCGGCCGGTCACCGATGGCGGTGTAAAACACCCGGCCCCTGCCCTCCATTCTCGCCCAGGTCATCGGGTAAGGCGCACGCTGATACGGCTCTCCCGTCATACCTTTGGTATCCAGCGTGAGAATGACGTGCAGGTCGGTTCTGAAGTCCTTCAGCGAATACCACTCGTCGTTGAAGCTGACCACGGAAGAGACTTCCTCAAGTCCAGGAAACTTCGGATCGTTGACAATGAGATTGGTCGTCTGCAGGCGCGGCGCGTTGCCATGAGTGATGAACTCACCACCCAGCATGCGCAAATAAGGATCAGTCTTTTCCCCATGGGCGATGTAGCGGTTCGCCTGGTCCTCGGATTCGGGCGGAGTATGGAAGGTGTCGCTCGCGGCGTGGACGCCCACAAATCCAAGTCCGCCATCGATGGCAGCGAGCAAAGATTGTTTGCCTGGTGACGACATCGGCGGGTTCAAGTCTGTTCCTGTCGCGGTCAAATCTCCGGTGGTAAAAAACAGTACCGCTGCGTGCTTCCGGAAATCGTTCGAGTCGAAGACCCTGCCGTCCTTGGTTGCGGTCACGTCGAAGCCGTGCTCTTTCCCCAGTGCAGCGACTGCCTGCTCCACAATACTTGGCTTGCCGCCGGTGGTCTTTACCACATCGTGTTCAAAGCCTGAAGATTTGGTGAAGACCAGTACCGATCTCTTCTCTGCAGCAAACAGGTCCCGGGGCAACGCAAGACTCGCACCGAGGGTCGCTCCGGCCCGCAAGAACTGTCGGCGGTTGAAAAGCTCTCTCATAGGGAAGCCTTCCTCGATGTTCCGGTTCACTCTAAACTTCGTCGCGCCGAAAGCGCTCGACCAGATGATCGCAGGCGCGGACGGTGATCGCCATCATGGTGAGAGTGGGATTCTGGCACGCTGACGAAACAAAGCACGAACCATCCGTCACCAACAAATTATTAACGTCGTGCGATTGGCAGAAAGCATTGAGTACGGATTTCTTCGGATCGTTGCCCATTCGCGCCGTCCCGACTTCGTGGACCGCCATGCCCGGCATTTCAACCCCGGTGGTGAGATTGATGTTTGTCGCGCCGGCAGCTTCCAGCATTTCTGCGGCCGTGACGCCGGCGTCGCGCATCAGGGCGGCCTCATTCTTACCATGGGCCATGCTGATGCGCAGAGCAGGAATGCCCCACGCGTCGTTGAGATTAGGATCGATCTCGCAGAAATTATCGAAGTTGGCCAGCGACTCGCCAAAAGCGCTCAATGAAACTGCGTACGTGCCAAGCTTAACCGCTCTCTTATAGTCCGCGCCGATGCCGGGCGCACCCATATTGAACTCAGGCGAGGAGCTTCCCTGAAATCCGTAGCCGCGGATAAAGTGCGGATGCTTGCCGGTCGCGGGCGTGTTGCGGAAGCGCACCATGTAAATTCCATTCGGCCGGTGCGGAGGATTGGCGCTGGGGAGAACCTTCAAGTCGTCGAACCTTCCGCTGGCGCCGCCGCCCACCACATGGTCCATCAGGTAGTGGCCTAGCAATCCGCTGGAATTCGCCAGTCCTTTGGGATACTCGCGGGTCGAAGAATTGAGAAGAATGCGAGTCGACTCGAGCGCCTGCGCGCACAGGATCACCGACTTGCCACGAACCTGTTTGGTCTCCTTCGTCGCACGGTGCACGAACGTTACGCCCTGCGCCTTATTGGTGCTCCCGTCCATGTCGACATGGCTGACGATGGCGTCGGTAATCAGGTTGCAGTTGCCGGTCTTCAGGGCATCTTTCACCGTGGTGAACGGGCTGCTGAAATACGAAAACGTCATACAACCACGCTCGCAGGGACCACAATAGTGACAGGGCAGCCGCCCATTGTGGGGCTGTGTCAAGACGGCGGCGCGACCGATGGTGAGAGTTCGTCCGAACTTCTTCTTGACGCTGTCGCGCAGCCTTATCTCTCCGCAACTCATTTTCATGGGCGGCAAAAACTGTCCGTCGGGCAACATCTCATTCTTCTCTGCGGCCCCCGTGATGCCAACGTAGCGCTCGACAATGTCGTAAAAAGGCGCCAGGTCTCGGTACGAGAATGGCCAATCCAGGTCGTAGCCGTCACGGCTGCCGGCTTTGAAATCCACGTCGCTCAGCCGATAGCTCTGACGCCCCCAGACCAGCGATCTGCCCCCCAGAACCCGCAGGCGCTGCCAGGTAAAAGGTTTGTCTGCTGGGGTGCTGTAGGGATTCTCGAGATCATTCACGAACCACTCGTAGTTGTATTCCATGCATGCGTAACATTGCCGCTGGATGGGACGAGTTCGCATCACTTCAGGCGAGTGGTTACGATACTTCAACTGGAAGGAGGGCATGTGTTCGGTGAATTCCTTCGCAGTCACCGCGCGGCCTGCTTCGAGCAACGCAACCTTCAATCCTGCTTCTGAGAGCCGCTTGGCCGCCCAGCCGCCGGTCGCACCCGAGCCGACCACAATCGCATCATATGTCTGTTGCAGAACGTCTTGTGTCATGGAATGTCTATGTGTGGCTCGCAGTAGAGTGCTCGCAGCCCTCGTAAGGACCGTGGGTAAAGCTGCCGTCCCAGCCAAGTTCCTTCTGCCCGATTTCTGATCCATAATAGGCGGCGGCAATCAGGGCTTTGAGTCGTTCGAAATGTTGTTGCCCGGCATCGGGCTCTTCTTCCCGCTCCATCCACCGACTGGCACGCCGCGGATAGGCCCACGGCGTCAACAACCAGATCTGGTCGTCAGGAGCAAGCAACCGAAAGTCCTTGCCGAATTGCTGTTGGCTCGCACTGTCGATGAACGCGAGCGCATCCGCAAACTGCTGCTGAAACTCGGTCGGCTGAACGGAAAGCAACAGGTCAAGATAGCGATTGACCATCGCTTCCTTCGCGCCTGGGTTGCCTGCGGCTGGAATGATCACGTCACTCAGCGCGATCAAGGTGTCATTCTGTTGGTCGTTGAGGAAGGTGAGTTTCCAGTTGGGGTCGGTCAGGAACCTTGACCCGTCTTCGCGTTGGGCGGCTGGGGTCAGGCCGGATGAGACCGCCTGCGCGAACGAAAATGCCGGGCCTAGTGCCGAGGCCGCGCTGGCGAACAATGCCGCGCGAACCAGCTCACGCCGGCTGATCAGGGGGGATCGGGAATGCGGGTCGGCGTCGGAATGGGTCGCTTCGTGGCTCAGAGACTTCATGGTTCGCAATGATAACGCCGGGTGCGGCGGTTCCTCAAATTGAGCCGTGCCAGAGGAGATCCCGTTGTCCCGTCAAACTCTGCCCTTTACTGCGAACCCGAGAGTGCAATCCAAGCCGAGCCACGCCGGGAGGACTCCAGTACCGCCTGGATGAACCTGACTCCCTCGACGCCGTCGGAAACACCGGGAACGAGAAGCGAATCCGGGTCCGGAGGGCGGTTTTCCCGCCTTGCGACGATTTGTTCAGCGAGGTCGCTGTACAGTTGAGCGAATGCTTCCAGATATCCTTCCGGATGCCCGCTGGGTACGCGAGTTGCATGGGCAGCAGCGCGGCCTGTGCCGGCACTGCCGCGTCGAATTGTGCGTCGCGGTTCCCCTAAAGGCGTGAAACCGAGTTCGTTCGGATCTTCCTGGCGCCATTCGAGACCGGCTTTTTCGCCGTACACCCGCAAACGCAAATTGTTTTCATTTCCGGGTGCAACCTGGCTCACCCAGAGCCCTCCTTTTACGTTTTTCGAGAAACGCAGCATCACCTGAACGTTGTCATCGAGACGCCGACCGGGCACAAACGTAGTTACATCGGCGGCCACCCGCTCGCACGCGAGTCCGGTCACGAAGCACGCAAGATGGAAGGCGTGGGTCCCGATATCGCCGAGCGAGCCACCTGGCCCGCTGCGTGAGGGATCGGTACGCCACTCCGCCTGCTTTTGTCCAGTCTTCTCCAGGGGAGTGGAGAGCCAATCCTGCGCGTACTCGACCTGGACCACTCGGATTGCGCCCAGCTCACCCACCGCCACCATTTCGCGCGCCTGCCGAACCATCGGGTGACCCGTGTAATTGTGGGTCAAACCGAAAACTAGACCGGTTCGCTTCACCATCTCAGCTAAATCCAATGCGTCTTTGAGCGTCGTAGTTAAGGGCTTGTCGCAGATCACGTGAATGCCGGCTTCGAGAAATCCCCTCGCCGGGGCGTGATGTAAATGGTTGGGTGTAACAATCGAGACCACTTCTATTCCATCGGGCCGCTTTGACTCGGCCGAGGCCATCTCTTCGAAGCTGCGATAAGCGCGTGGAATATGGAGCTCTTCGGCGGCGGCCAGACCCCGTTCCGCATTCGAACTCAACGCCGCTGCAACCAACTCATAACGGTCGTCCAGACGCGCGGCGATTCGATGCACGGCGCCGATGAATGCTCCTGGTCCGCCCCCGACCATGCCGAGGCGCACACGATTGTGACTCGGATTGCAGGATTCAACGTCCATCAGTGCTTGGCTTTCGATTTCCTAGACCCAGCATTTTTCGGTTCGCCTCAGCGTCCGTGCCTGATTTTGCAAAATCGTCGAATGCGCGCTCTGCAGCGTGGATGATATGACGCGCGATGAACGGGGCGCCCTCCTTGGCGCCTTGCTCGCTGCTCTTCAGACAGCACTCCCATTCCAGCACAGCCCATCCTTCGAAGTCGTACTCGGCAAGTTTTGAGAAGATGGCACGAAAGTCTACCTGACCGTCTCCCAGTGACCTGAAACGGCCCGCGCGTGAAATCCAGGGCTGATATCCACCATAAACTCCCTGGCGGCCGCTCGACCGGAACTCGGCGTCTTTCACATGGAACATTTTGATTCTGGTGTGATAGATGTCGATGAAGTCCAGGTAATCGAGTTGCTGCAGGACGAAATGACTCGGGTCGAACAGGATATTACATCGCTGATGTCCCTCGACCCGCTCCAGAAACATTTCAAAGGTTATGCCATCATGCAGGTCTTCGCCCGGATGCAACTCGAAACAGAGATCCACGCCAACCGCGTCGAATGCGTCCAGGATAGGTCGCCAGCGTTTCGCCAGTTCATCGAAGGCGGTGTCAATTATGCCAGGCGGACGCTGAGGCCAGGGATAGAAATACGGCCACGCCAACGCTCCCGCGAACGTCACATGAGCCTTGAGCCCAAGATTGGCTGAAGCTTTCGCTGCCAGCCGGAGTTGTTCGACCGCCCATTGCTGACGAGCGGAAGGATTTCCCCGAACAGAATCCGGAGCAAAACCGTCGAATCCCTGGTCATATGCGGGGTGAACGGCAACCAGCTGTCCTTGCAGGTGCGTCGAGAGTTCAGTAAGTTCCACTCGGTTCGAAGCGAGACGGCCGCGTATTTCATCACAGTAGGCCTGGCTTTCGGCGGCACGCCTCAAATCGAAGAGACGGCCGTCCCAGGCGGGAATCTGTACTCCCTTGTAGCCCAGCGCCGCAGCCCAGTGCGAAATCTCATCCAGCCTGTTAAACGGCGCTACATCACCAGCAAACTGGGCCAAAAAAATGGCTGGACCTTTGATTGTCTTCATCCACCAATTCCCTTGTCCGCACATTCGCACAGCAACATCCACGTGCCATACCGCGCCAGGCGCCGAAACAGCTGTGCCGCCTCAACCGGCGGGTTTCCCCGTCCGCAACGCCAACCCAGGACTCGAATTGTAATTGAACCGTAATACACCAGAGGTGTGCCTCGATTCCGGAGAGCGGAGGAGTCTCCATGATCCAAGCGATCGCCATGAAATGTGGGAACTGCCACGAAGAAAATGCCGCCGGCCGCATGCCGGCGGCATTTTGAATCGGGCCTCCCAGGAAGCGGGTTCGAATTTGCCTACTGCACGGTCACGCTGATGTCATCCAGGTACATGTAAGTCAAGTCCCCGTATCCATCTTGATGATCGTTAAAGTAGATGCGGATGGTCTGGCCCTTGTAAGGGGTCAGATCGTAGTTCACTTGCGTCCAAGCGTGCGCGTTGGAACAGACCTTCATAATCTGCGCCAAGAGAGTGCCGGAGCTGTTCTGCACCTGCGCCTCCTGCCAGTCGTAGGTGATCGTGTCGGTCGTCGATGGCCAGTACCAGAAAGTGAGAGTGGCCTTGGTTGCGGAACTGGGTAGGGTGATCGTTTGGGAGAGGGATGAATCTCCGTTGGGTTCGCCGCCTGAACTTGCGCCCACTTGCGCGCTGTAAGCGCCACCATGCTTCTGTGCAATGGTGGTGAACGGCGCATAAACCCCACCCGCGGTCCAGTTGGCCAGAGTTCCGGCTTCAAACCCGCCGTTCTGAATCAACTGAGTTGACGGGGCGCTTATCGTCAGGGCGATGGTGGCCGAGCGGACGAGCGAGCCGGAGGTCCCGGTTACGGTCACATTTGTGGTGCCCGTAGGGGCCGTAGCGGCAGCGGTGAAGGTTAAGGCCGAGGTTGCGCTGCCGTTGGCCGGCGGGGTGACCGGGTTGGTGGAGAATGCGCCCGTCACGCCGGTCGGGAGTCCGGAAGCGGAGAGGGTTGTCGCTGAGTTGAAACCGCCCTGGCTCGAGACCGTGATTGTGCTCGACCCGCTTGCGCCCTGATTCACAGTAAGCGAGCTTGGGGAAGCGGCGACGCTAAAGCCGGGAGCGCTTGCGCCCACGGCAAACACCAGGTCGTCATGGTCGTCGTAGGCACCCGTGCTACAGGAAGAGGCGCTTCCCTGGTAGCGGAAGTTTGCGCGGACGGCCTGCAGGCTTCCACTGGGAAGCGTGTAAGTCGCTGACAGCGTCTGCGCTCCGCCGGCCGGGGGCACGATCGTCGCGATCAAGACCCAGGAGGGGCTGTTGGCGTTGGCGGTGTAATAGAGGTCGAGAGCATCGGACGAGCCCGTGTTCCAGGCCCAGACGGTCGCGCTGACTTTCACAGTTTTGCCAGGAGACAGAGCGCTTCCGTCGGTTGTGGCTACAACGATGCGATCGCTGGATTCGTCGGAGTGAAATGTTCCCGAGGTTCCGTCGGCGCAAGAGTTGTTGATGGTGTTCGGTTGATTGGGTTCGGCGCCGCCGGAAATATTGTCGCGGCCCAAGAGCAGAGAAGGACCCGAGTCACAGCCCGATCCGGCGTTCACGCATTTTAGCGCTTTGAGGGTGGAGTCGTAGACGGCCGTCTGCAATCCGACCGACGAATTCACCGTCAAGGCGATGGTCGTACTGTGGGTCAGCGAACCGGCGGTTCCCGTCACGGTCACCGTGGCAGGGCCCGTGGTCGCGGTCGCGGAAGCCGTGAGTGTGAGGGTTGACGTCGCGCTGCCATTCGCGGGCGGCGTGACCGGATTGGTGGAGAATGCCGCGGTTACGCCGCTCGGCAGGCCGGTGGCAGTGAGCGTCGTGGCAGAATTGAAGCTGTTCTGGCTGGCGATGGTGATGCTGCTGACTCCGTTTCCACCTTGCGTGACCGTGAGGGAAGCGGGTGAAGCCCCGATCGTGAAGTTGGGCGTTGCCGCAGCAGTGATCGTCAGGGTGATGTTGGTGCTGTGAGTGAGGGACCCTGAAGTTCCGGTGACGGTCACCGTGGCTGTGCCCGTGGTTGCGGTGGAAGAAGCTGTGAGTGTCAGCGTGGAGGTGGCGCTGCCGTTTGCGGGCGGTGTAACCGGATTGGTGGAGAACGAGGCTGTGACGCCGCTAGGCAGACCAGAGGCACTGAGAGTCGTGGCCGAGTTGAAGCCGTTCAGACTATGGAGCGTGATGGTGCTCGTTCCGTTTGAACCTCGCGTTACCGTCAGGGAAGCGGGCGCCGCCGTGACGGTATAGTCAGGCGTTGCGTTGCCGCAGCCCGGAAACTTGAAATTCGCAATGCGTGTGTTCCAGTTGAAGGTGCCGTTGGTCTTGATGTACTCCTGGGTATACCAGAAAGTGCAATCGTCCACCGGGTCAACCTGCATGGCGCTGTAGTCGCCCCAGCGGCTGAGGCCCGTCGTCTGCGACCCTGTCCCGCTGACCAGGTTGACCTCGGCTTGCATCGTCCCCGCCGGATCCGTGGAAACGCGCCCGGTGTAAGCAATCGAGGGGAAGATCGAGCTGCCGTTCGAGACGCTGTACCCGACAGCCATGTCTCCAGCCTGATCGGTCGCTATGCTCCCCATCCAGCGGTAGTTTGAGTCGGGAGCGAACGTCCCTTGCTGGGCCAGCGCGGGTGTTCCACTGGGATTCTGGATCTCGTACCAGCGGATGCCGCCCCCGCTGCTTACCGACACGGCATGGTTCACAACCAGGGATTCGTGCGTCCCGAAATTGCGATACGCCAGCCGATACATCAGCCGGTCGGCGAGCGAATCCAGTTGTTGCGTGGTGCCCGGTTGCGGAACGCAGGTTCCTCCATTGCATAGCGGGTTGAACGCAGCCACGTTGATCACGGTTGGGCCCGTGAAAGTTGAGTTCGCAGGCGTCGCGAAGTCCACGTGGAATTTGTAAAGGTTCAGCGTGTTAGTCCCATAAAAGAGCATGTAGTTCGGGGAACCCGTCGGCGGCGGCGTGTTGCCGTCCAGGTCCGAGGGCAGCAGGCCGCCAACCGACGAGCCCTGCTGGAAGCAGACCTGCGTGGCCGCCTGTCCGGCCAGCATGGCTGCGCGGTTGTAGGCGCACGCATCGGCGCCGACAAACGTGTTGCCGTTAAACATGTTGAAGGTTTCGTAGTACCCATCGGCCCAGATGCCCATCTTCGGATAGTCGTCGAAATTGCCGTACTGGAAACTATAGCGATTGTAGGTTCCGGTCGCATCCGAGCTCGTGGAGACGGCAAGGCACTGCAGGTAAGGCGTGGTTGAAACCGAGAACTGGCTGAAGATCCAGCGCTGTGCCTGCTTGTCGTACAGAACGATCGGGTCGCCATCGTTGTTGCTCTGGCAGCCGCCACCAAACCCCGACCACAGTGTGTTGCCCGCGGTGGGACCCGCGACGAGCGCACCCGTTGTCTTGTTGAAGACCGCGAACGAGGTGTTCACCCATTGCACATACTGCGTCGCACCCACCGCACCGTTGGTGTCGGGAGGAGCCCCCGTAATGCTGAACCCGTACTGACCGGCGCCCAAACCTTCGAAACTTGTGCCGACCACGGGCGTGAACGGGACCATCGCCGCCGTCCTTTGCCGCACCGGATCTTCTTGCAGAGGAACCAATCCTTGAGGTAACGGAATCCTGCGAGCGGGTTCGGCTTCGTGCCTCACCAAAGAAGGCGGCGGAGCATGCCGGATCAGATCGTGCAGAGGTGGCGACACATCATGATGGACATTCCTTCGCAGGGTCATGTTTGTTTGTGCCGCTCCAGGACGACAAATGCACAACAATAGACCTGCCAGCACCACACCATGTTTGAACCAGGCGGACTTTCTTCTTGGCATGCCAGTCTCCTTGACGTCGTTGAATTCGAACTCCCTGGGTGGTTCTGTCCGTGGCGCCTTTTGTTCGGGGTCTCGAAGTGGCCATGACCTCAAGTCACAAGCCGGAGCATAGTAACAAAGGTAAGGTGTATTTGTTAGAAATTTTCAGTTGGTTGCCCGTGTACGTACCCTAGGAGCGCAAGCGCACATTTCGGAGAGAATAACCTCCAAAGGTTGACCCTGCTCCTCCGGGTCGAGATTCTGCTTCGCCCAAAACCGCCCTGAGGCGGTTCCGATCAAGACTGGCGACTCACCGGGAGTTACCAGCGTAGCCCGGCGATGGTAGCTACCTCTGCCTTGGCTTGCTTCAGGATGCCGATGTCGGGGTCGGCGTCTTTACACAGGGCGACGAAATTCTGGTGAGCGGCGCGGGTCCTGATAGCGTGAACTGCGTCGGCGCGGGCCGAGACCAAGATGCGCGAGCAGGCTGTGGTTGCCCACGTTTTGAGCTTGACCCTCCTGAACTGAACGTCACTGCGGCCTGGTAGTGGGTCAGTTTGAATCACGACAGGGCGGCAGGACAGCCTAGAACTGTATCCATTTTCTGCCACTCAACTGCGGTACTTAAAACGCGTCGGATTCCTCGCTGTTCGACTCCGAATTTACATCCTTGGCTCGCGTCCGGGGCAGTTCTCTCTCGGCTGCCTAACGGGATGCCGGCTCACAGGGGGGCACTTCTCAGAGGCAGGCCAGCAGCCCTGTGCTGGCGATCGCCGCCCTATAGCGAGGTGAACGCCCCCAGCTCTTCGCGCGCGGCCTCGCTGAAGTCCTTCAGCGGATCGATCCCCACCCCGCTTTTCGTCAGTTCATGCAGCTCGCGGATCGTCTTGTTCGGTGCGAAGTAGGTGGCGAGTGTTGTGTCCATAACCTTCTCAGCGCACGCGACCGTTCTTGGCAAGGACATGAGGCGCATCCTGCTGATCATGGCGTAGAGGGCGAGGAGCTCCTGAATCCGTGGCTCGTTGCTCAAGACGGCATCGCCATATGCTTTCGATGCCGCCACGATAAAGTCCTTGTAGAGGTCGTCTCGCCGCGAAAGTTCGTGGGCGAGCCGCCCGGCCCGCGCCTGGTTACGTACGCTCAACCAAGTCGTGAGACCCGATGTCAGGCCGCCGACCATCGAACCGGCAAGTGCCGCTAGGGCCGAGATGTATGCAACATCCATTTATTGATTATCGAGAGTCCCCAGCGCACTGCTCTCTCTCCGAGCAAACCCGGCCGTTCCTACGTGCGAGAGCACCGCAGCCTCGAAAACTCGCGAACCCCGTTCACAGGACCCGTGTGGCAAGGTTCGGATCATGCTTTGCGGGTCGTTGCCCTATGCCACGGCCAGGGCTGCTTTTGGTTCAAGTACCCCGACTAATTCATCCAGCGTCCAGGCGTGGTCAGTAATTCCGCGACCCGGGTGCAGGCATTTACACCAGCGACCTGGTTACCGATGAAATTGATGGTACGCTAACTGAGCAGCCAAAGGTGCCCAAGCGGCTTTGGAAAACGGCTGCATTTAATGCCGATAGCGGTAATATCATCAACCAAGACATGCCCAAAGTGCTGCTCCTGACAGTCCTTTTGCTTAGGTGGCCGTTGCTTGCGCAACCCGACTGCACTCGCCCGAGCAATGTCGTTCGCCTTGATCCCTCAAACAAGCGGCTGTTTGCTGTTGGTACCGATGACCAAATCTCAACTTCTGGGAGGGCTCGCAACTTTCTAACTAAAACCGATTGCGGATTACGTTTCGACGAGTCAGTCAAACTGGATTGGGGACTGGAAGGTAAGCATTTTTACGGAACCGAGATTCGCGGTGTACAAGACGGAACTTGACAATCAGGATTCCGGTGACCCTCGGCCGTGGGCGCATTCCTATATTGGCGAGTACAACAGCCGCGGCCAGAGGCTAGTCATACACCCGCTCTTTCCACAAAAGAAGAAGTGGCTCCAGATTGCGAAGATTGAGAAGTAAACTCTTCTCGGCACTGTTGAAACCAGCGTTTGCACTCATTGAGAGAGTTCTGAGCTGTGGGCGGTTCCGCCGCAACGCGAAGAAAAGTTCTCAGATTCGCCGCATTCCGCGATTCGCGGGTCCTTCAACAATAGTTTCGCCTTGTCGGCGTATTCGGAATTTGGATAGGTATTGACCAACGTTTGGAGGGCCATGTGCGCAACGTCAAAGCGACTTTCCTCCACGACAGAAACGGCCCGCTCGAACAGCGCCTGGTCAGGTTGCTGGGAGACTTCCGTGCCGCAGCCGGTCTTCTCCAGTTGCACAGCTGGTATGTCCTCATCAATAGCGGCTTAGTAGTGGATGACGCAAGAAATGAAGTGGGCCGTCGGCTGGCCGCTGCATGGGTCAGCTACATAGTGACAAATGATCGATGCATCCAATGACAAGGCTACCGATCCGGACCAGCGATTCAGACCCGCGTCCTGCAATGCCCTTCATGCTTCACCACGACGACATTGTCAAAGAGATTGTCACGAAGCGGCCGGGCGATTGACGCGATAGATCGGTACATCATTGAAGGTCGAGCGATGCCCCCCGCATCGATGGCGCGTGATTTTCCTCGATGGGAATGAGCCGCTGTCTCAATATTTCGTCACACAAGAAGATCTGAGGTTGGTCAAATGTCCTCACATGCAGCCCAGGCGCTCCAGTTGACGTAATATCGCACCACCTATCGGCGTCGTCGACTTTTCGGGCCGATGCGCTACGATTGCTGAGCCAGATGAGAACGAGTCATAGCCCCAAGCCTACCTACGATCCTCGAGGGAGTTGGGTGTTCATCTCGGTGTTCGGAGTAATGGCACTAGGCGTGCTTGCCGCTGTGATTTCTCCGTACTTGCGAGAGATAGGCGAGCGGAACCGGGCAAGTTGGCCACAGACAAAAGGAAGGCCGACAGGAACGAGGATCGTTACAGAGGCTCCGACGCCTCGATTTCCGACCACAACGTATGTCGAGGTCGGTTCCTGTTTGTCATCGCTCATTCGGTCCTCCGATTCGTGATTTGTAGCTTCTGCCAGAAAAACCGGGTGTTCTGGTCTACGTGCTAGAATCGCGCGAATGTCAGGCGCAAACCACAACGCCACCCTCACTCGACACGCCACAGCTGAGTTCTTAGGTACGGCCTTTCTCGTTGCCGGAGTGGTTGGCTCCGGCATCATGGCAGAACACCTAGCTGGCGGTAACGTTGCCCTTGCCCTTCTGGCAAACACGATAGCAACCGGAGCGATTCTTGTCGCTCTCATTCTGACGCTCGGCAGTATCTCCGGGGCGCACTTCAATCCAGCTGTGACTGTCTCCGACGCTATGGAGCACGGCATTAGTTGGATCGATGTGCCTGTATATTGCGCGGCTCAGTTCGGCGGTGGACTGCTGGTCGCGGTAATCGCCCATCTGATGTTCGGCTTGCCAGTGATTTCGCTTTCCCGGCATGTGAGGACCGGTCCGGCGCAAATCTTTGGGGAGGTCGTTGCCACATTCGGTCTACTCGCTGTGATATGGGGTTGCTCGCGGCTCAGGAACGATGCGGTTCCGTTCGCTGTTGGAGCCTACATCACGGCAGCGTACTGGTTCACATCTTCAACATCGTTCGCGAATCCCGCTGTGACTGTCGCTCGCTCCATCTCTGACACATTCTCTGGAATACGTCCGGTAGACGTGCCCGCATTCGTCGCGGCACAGATGGCAGGGGCACTCACAGCTACCCTGTTGTTTCGGTGGCTGGTTCCATCTTTGCCTCCGCTCGCGCCGTCTGCACACCCAATTGCACACCCGTCGAAATCGCCGCCATCGCAGACTTTTTCGAGAACTTCTTGACTACTCCCAAAACTCAGTATTGAGAAAAGTGAGCAATCACCGTTTCGTTCGGGCTGATTCATTCTCTGTTATGTGTAAAACCCCAGTGAAGTTGTAGGTGAAGCGAAAGCTGCGGGTTGGCGGGCTGAATTTCTAGGTATTCGAAGTGGCTTGGGAGGCCAACTGGCATGCCGGAAAAAAGAGCAGCAGCTACGACGAGAGAACTCTCAGCCTCATGGAGACACTCCTTAATCGGCGGACATGGATCGAGATTTTACCAGCAGCCAACGCGAGCTGTCAGAGGTGCGGAGGAAGGCACTTTAGCGATAATTCGTACCCTAGCTTCGCTGAGACAAGATTTGAGCCTGCCGAATATTTCCAATCTGGTATAGCATCCACTGGACGAGGTTCACCATGACAACGATCGCAACCTCACTGCGAAGTGACGTAACCACAGTGGCCCACCAACCGCAAGCAGCAAACGGTCTGGCAATCGTGCGACTGACGATCGGCGCGATGTTCGTGTGGGTCTTTTGCGAGAATCTGGGGAAAGGCCTTTACGCACCGGCGGGTTACGCGGGTCTGATCAATTACTACATCAAGGCGAGCCACTCCCCGGCTGCCTGGAAGGCGGTGATGGGCCTGGCCGCAAACCATGCCGCGATGGCTGCTCCCATGCAGGGCATGACCGAGCTCTCTCTCGGTATCCTGCTTGTCATCGGTCTGCTTACCCGACCCGCCGCAATTGTGGCTTTTCTGTTTCTCGGCAGCCTTTGGATTTCGGAGTGGGGCACCTCGTGGATCTGGGAACTACTGGTTCCGGTGCTCGCATCGCTCGGGCTCGCTATCGGACGCGCCGGCCGGAGATGGGGCGTTGACGCGTGGCTGTCGCAACGGTGGCCATCTTCTCCGTGGTGGTGATTGGGCCAAGTTCACGTGCGAGTGTCCGTCATCATCCCTACCCACAATGAAGCGCAGGCGATTGAGCGCGTTTTGGCGGATCTCCCGTCCGATCTCACGACGGAGGTCATCGTTGTCGATAGCAACTCGAATGACGGGACGCCCGAGATCGCCGCGAGAATGGGAGCCCGCGTCGTTCAGGAACCGCGCCGCGGCTATGGGCGAGCGTGCCTCACGGGTCTGGCCACGGCAAATTCCCCTGACGTGGTTGTGTTCCTTGATGGCGATTACAGCGATCGGCCCTCTGAACTGCCGATTCTCTTAGCGCCAATCACTGAGGGGCGTGCGGACATCACGCTCGGTTCTCGCCTGCAGGAGCGGCGTTCTGCTGGGGTGTTGCCTTGGCATCAGGTGTTTGGTAATCGTCTCGCTGCCAGCCTGATCAGACTTCTCTATGGACTAGAAATCAGCGATCTCGGCCCGTTTCGCGCTGGCCGCGCAGATGTACTACGCGCGCTCGCCCTCGAAGAAACCACCTATGGCTGGGCGGTTGAGATGATCCTCAAAGGCGCCCTGGCCGGATTCCGCGTGGTTGAAGTTCCGGTGAGCTACTACCCGCGTATCGGAAAATCGAAGATCAGCGGTACGCTGAAGGGCACGGTCGGCGCCGCTTGGTTCATTCTCAGCTTGATAGTGCGCTATTATTTCCGGCATCGAAGAGCCGGGACACCACGGCCAGCGTAGGTCCGCGTCAAAATGTTATGAAATCTTCAAGCGAGACGGCGGTGCGTTCATCAGGCAGTGACCGTGTGCTGGTAATCATGGCGAAAGCACCGAGGCCAGGCGAGGTCAAAACCCGCCTGGCTTCCAGCCTTTCTCCTGCGGCCGTCGCCGCTTTCTATTGCTGTCTTCTGGACGACACGCTGGCGCTGGCGCGCTCCTTGGGCGATGTGGAAGTTGCCATCATGTGCCCGGACTCGGACGTAAACGAGCTGGCGCGGTTGGCAAGCAACGAAGCGAGCGTAGTTGCACAGAAAGGTGAAGGTCTTGCTGCAGGCCTCACTTCGGTGTTTGCGCACTTCGCAGAAGGTCATCAACGACGCACCATTGCCTTCAACAGCGACAGCCCACACCTGCCGCGTTCTGTTCTCGAAGACGCGTTCGAAACGCTGGCCGCACATGACGTAGTCGTTGGACCAACGCACGACGGAGGCTACTATCTCGTCGGGGCAAAGGCTTTTCATCCTACGCTTTTCGCACGCGACGGAATGGGCACCAGTAGCGCGCTGGAGAGACTCCTATCGCGCGCACGGGCTCTTGAGCTTTCCGTAGGTTTCGCAGCTCCTTTTTACGATATTGATGTAGTTGACGACCTGACTCGGTTGGCAGAGGAGTTGCGGCTGGCTCCGGCAAGGGCGCCACGCACGGCGGCGTGGCTTAAAGAGTGGGAGCTTGTGGCGGTACAATTACGGACGGGCAGGGGAGAATTGTGAAGATCACCCCCGCGTGGAGAGTGTACATACTCGGCGCCACGTTGTGCGTGGCGCTAACGATCTGCTCACGCAACTTCGGCGATAGAGGTGGACCGTACTTCATGGCCTCTTTGACGCTTGCGGGCATCGTGTACCTCTTAGCCATCCGTGAGTTTTTCGCTACGCCAAGATTTGCCCGGCGAGTTGTCGTCATTGGGCTCGTCCTGGCTGCTGTGTGGCACATTGAATTTCTTCGGGTGCCCTCGGGCGCCGATGATGATATTCATCGATATGTTTGGGATGGCCGCCTGCAGAGGCTCGGCTACAACCCCTATATTGTCGTTCCCAGCGATCCTGCCGCTAAGGGGCTGCATACTCCGGAAACCCGCAACTTGAACAAC
>WNFO01001337.1_pt1 | contig 39441 bp, 34 predicted proteins | sample 5400251 | NCBI WGS metagenome assembly WNFO01 (sample SAMN13153354, study PRJNA577476) | soil metagenome | isolation source: 100 cm saprolite under Madrone tree | place: USA:California | collected 2016-06-14 | reverse complement strand
AGGAGCGTCCGCAGTCATTCCGGGAATGGCCGCGTTGGATGGGATCGAGAGATCAGTGGACGGGTTATTGGGCGCACTTTCGGGTTCACTGCCGCTTTGAGCCGGCTCCGCCGGCTGGGCATTGAAACCACCGCGTCCGCGCTGCCCGGTTGGCCGTGGAGGAGGGGCTGCCGCGGTTTGAGACCTGGAACGAAGAATCAGGTCAAAATCAGCGCGCACGGGCGAACCATCGGCAACAACGACCTGCCGGTCTGCAGGAGCAAACGCGGTCATTTCCACGGTGACGAGATATGTGCCGGGACCCGGCAATTGAAGCGAGTAGCGTCCGTTCAGGTCGGTCGCCGTGCGTACCTGTTCGAGTCTGTCGGAATTGATCGCGTCGACGGATGCTCCGGGCAGAGGCGTATTTCCTGACTTGACGATGCCCTGGAGGGAGATGCCACTGCCGGGTTTCTGAACCTGGGCGACAGTGGCAAAAGAGAGGACAAGAAGCAGGAATGGGACCGGGAGTAATGCGCCAGTCTTGAGTGGCATCTTAACTCTCACTACGAGACGTAAGCCCCTTTCGTTACGTTCTTTACATATCTTAACAAGCTGTAGCGCTTGAGTTTTGGCTGAGAACTGAAAATTGATTGCAGGATGCGGAAAAATGCGCCGAGAAGGCAAACTGCACTGTAGCGTCGGTCTATGAAACTGCACTGTAGCGTCGGTCTATGACCGCCGGTATCTCGTTGATTTCAGGAAAGACCGGCGCTCATAGAGCGCCGCTACAGCTGCTCGATCCGAGTTTTCCGCAACCTGCTAATCAATTTTCAGTAGGTTCGTTTTGGCACACCAGCCCCGGGGCGAAAGACTCTTTCGCCCCTACGGGGCTGAGATCGTTTCGAAACAAAACCCCGGGCTTGCGCCCGGGGCTACACTCTGTCGCCGCTCCGCGGCTGAATACAGGCCCGAGCAAATGCGTCACTGCGCGTCGGAAATCGCTCCGGCAATCCACGAGTTCATCGGGGCCACAGACAGCCCCATGTTGAATGAGGGGTAGGCGGGATGAATCGCGTGGCTGATGGCCATCACCCGGCCGCTGGAATTGATCAGTGGGCCGCCGGAGGCGCCGAAGTTATTGAGCGTTTCAAAGAAGATGCGGTCGTCGTTTTGTCCGCTGACGCGTGTCTCGATAGCAATCGGCTGGATGTAGCCCTTTTGGGCGAGCAACTCCGCCATTTCGTCCGGGCCGGGCCGTCCGAACCGGTAAATCTCCCGGCGAACATCCTCCGGAACCCTGGTGAGCAATAGTTCAACTCCGCCTGGGTATCCGAGCAGAAGAATCGCCTCACCGGTTTGCGCCTTTTCGTCATGACTGAGGGAAAGACTTTTCGCAGAAACCGATGTTTTCTGAAGAGTGCACACGACAGCATCACCAGATTCGGCCGCACGATCGATTTTGATGTTCACTGCTTCGGTTAATCCGGGAAAGTAAATATGCAGCGTGCGAATCGACGGTATGAGTTCCGGATTCACCGATTCGTCAAGGAGAGGATCCGCAGCCCATGGAGAGAGTATGAAACCGCTCGTCAGGACGTGTGTGGGGTCGATCAGAAAACCTGTCCCCTGAAATTCCCTTACAACCACGGGGCCATCCGCCTCGAAGCTTACAAGCTCGCGGCCGTCTTGATCGTGGCGCGGCGCGCCGGTTTCATCAAGACCCACGTAATGAAGCGGCCGGCGTCCGGTACGGTCAGTCCAGATGTAGTCTCCGACGATCAATCCGACGCTTGCTGAGGCTTGACGGAAAATCGTTTCCGGCATGCGCTGCATTTCCTCCAGCCGGCGAAGCCGTTCGGCCTGTTCTTGAATCTGCTTCTCGAGAACGCTGAAGGCTTGTGAAGTGGGTTCGGGCTGCCAGGAAGCCTGAGTCTGTTCGGTACCATGACCCCATGCCGTCCAGAGATATGCAACCGCAATAAAGCCGCCAACAAGGCAGGCAGTACGAAAGCCGTTGTTACCCATATTCCTATGATCTCCTTTGATCGTACTAAGACATGGAATGATGCATGAACGTTTGAAATGGAGTCGTAAAGAGTTGTTAACCGACGAAACGGTAACCCTGAGCGTGGACGGTGATAATGAACTGAGGATTCTTCGGATCGTGTTCCACCTTCTGCCGCAGCATGGCGATATGAACATCCACGGTCCGGCTTGCCGACTCGCTGCTATAGCCCCAGACCTGGACAAGCAGTTCGTCTCGCGAGACCACCTTGCCGCGCCTTTCGATCAGATATCGCAGCAGGGCGAATTCGCGCTCAGACATCGCGAGTCTCTGATCCGAGCGGAAGACGTGGCCCCTTTTCAGGTCGACCTTCATGTTGCTGAACTGGAACCAATCACCGGATCGGTTCTCCATTGCGAGGCGGCGGAGTAAAGCCTCCACGCGGGCCAGCAGTTCGTGCGGATCGAAAGGTTTTGCGAGGTAGTCATCGGCTCCCAGCCGCAATCCCCGCACCTTGTCCTTGGTCTCGCTGCGCGCGGTCAGCATGAGTATTGGCGTCGATATGCCCTTTTCGCGGACGCGCTGACAGACGTCGAATCCGCTCATGCCGGGCAGCATCACGTCAAGGACCACCAGGTCGAACGTATCGACAAGGATTCGGTCCTTGGCATCAAGTCCGTTCGTCACGCTTTCAACAAGGTATCCGTGGCCCTTGAGCATGTCGCTCAGCGTGATGACGAGCCCGGGTTCGTCCTCAACGAGTAGAATTCGCCTGGTTGTCTGGAGAGTATCCATCGATTAAATTCGCGGCTCAGAGCGCATTGCCGGAATAAGCAAGGTAACGCGTGTCATTATCTCCGAACTGGACACATTCACCCGTCCGCCGAGAGATTCCACGATAGCCTTGACGATGTATAGACCCAATCCGCTTCCGGGAACTGTGGCAGCGTTCTTGCCGCGGAAGAATGGCTCGAAGATGTGCGGCATGTCGGAAGGATCGATACCGGGACCGGCACTTTCAACTGCGATCTCAATCTCTGCCGGCTGCTTAGTGAGTTGTGGTTGCGCGGTCACGTTGATCGAGCCCGGGCTCTGACCGTACTTCAGCGCGTTCATCAGCAGGTTGTGCAGGCAATGACCGAGGGCATTGGGTTCAGTCATCGCGAGCGGCAGGTTGGAGGGAATCTTCGCGACGATCTCGCATGGATACTTCGGCAGCACAGCACGGCATGACTCGATGGCCTTATCGATGACCTCAGAAACGTCCACAGGAGTTCGCTCGTATGTATTCCGGCCCGACTGAGCCTGGGCGAACAGCAGAGCCTGTTCGACCATATCGGAAAGCCGCAGCCCCTGCTCCTGCAGAACTTTTCCGTAGCGCACGACTTCTTCTTCACCTCTGATGTTTCCGGTGGCCAGGTTGTACCCGGCCGAACGAACGACGGCAAGCGGCGTCCGCAGCTCATGTGAAAGTCCTGCCGCAAACTCGAGCTGCATCCTGCCCATCGCCCTCACGCGCTCAGTCGAAAGAAATGTGAATCCAATCCCTATCGCCAGAACCGCGAGGACACCAAAGCTGAGAAGCAGATTCCTCCTGCGGAATTGATCTTCGAACAACTGCAGCGAGCCAGTGCGGTGTTTCGCGTAGAGTTGCCACCCGCGCATCGACTCAGGACCTGCCGGCCGGAATCGCCCTTCCGGTGGAGGTCCAGGGCGTGGCACTCTGCCTATATCCTCTCCAGCGAAATGGACGCTGGCGTCGGTTCCGTGCTCGAAATCAGAGAGAACCAGACCGGGTGATGACTTTGAAAAGTGACGTTGTACGAGAAACGGCAGGAACGTTTCGTTGAACACCTTGCGATTAAGGCGCACGATCTCCCATGCGGCTGGGCCCGGCGGCGGTCCGAATTCGCGGTCCCGTGGCCGGCCGAATTCCAGTGGTCCCGGAGGCGGTCCGGGTCCACGCATGATTGGGAATGAGAAAGCCGGTATGTGCTCGACTACAGAAAGGGCCGGACCGCGGCCCCGCGGGCTCCGGCGGAATTCGGAAAACTCGGGCGGCCATTCCGCGGGTTCCAGATCGCGTTTTTCGGGATCGAAGCGAAACAATTGGACGTCGCCCGGGGAGACGGCCTTTGCCAGGAACAGATCCTGAAGAAGGCCCGGATGCCGCGACACCGACACCCATTGGTCATACCGGCGCGCCAGTTGCTCGACCGGATCGGCACCGGTATTGAAGTCAGGCGGTCCGGGCCGGCGATTCGGAAACAGCAAACGCAGCTCGCTCTCGAAGTCCTCGACAAAACGCATGGTCGCGACGTCCAGACTTTCCTTTTGCCGGGCTTCCTCTGCCTGGCTGATCTCCGTAATCCAACGATATTGCAGCACGGCCAGGACTCCCAGCACGGTGGCCATGCCGAACAGAATCAGAAGAGATGTATTTGGTATTCGCCGTGGCGGCCGATATTCGAGTTTCAAAAGCATCCACGCTTTCGACTGCGATTGTGATCGAACGTTTAACAGTATTGTAAGGGCGTTCCGCCTTCCACAAGGGCGTCTTTACAACTCTTTACACGGGAAAAGGGGTCTTAGCCGCAATACGGTTCACTTAAGGATGTTCCTTACTGTAGCGGCGGTCTGTGACCGCCGACAGTCCAGCACGGTGCAACATCGTCGGCGGTCATAGACCGCCGCTACAGTAAGGAACATAGGTGAACCGTATTGGGTCTTAGCCGCGAATCGCGTCATTGGCGTAATTCGCGGCTAAGACCCCGTTTTTCCGCACCGCACCTTTTACATCTCTTGACGCGACATTTGTCTGGAAATCTGTCCAAATGTGGAAAGCAGTTTTTCTCCAGGAGAGATGAATGAAACGGACTTTATACGCAGCTTTAATAATCGCCACTTTTACTATAGGACTTCTGGCACAAGGCCGCCGAGGGGGCCCGGGGTTCGGAGGAACGCCGCCGGATCCGACCGCATTACTGAAGGCCGCCCTCAACCTCACCGACGCCCAGGTCGATGCAGTTAAAGCGCTGATTGCGACCCGGCAGCAGCAGACCGAAGCGATCAGGACCGAAATTCAGCAGAAGCGCCAGGCTCTGGATGCTGTGCTGAATGTGGCATCACCCAACCCGACAGACGTCGGTAATGCCGCGATTGCGCTTCGAGCTTCGGAAAACAAGTTGTCGGCCGAAAGGGATTGGTTCCTGACGGAGCTCAAGAAATTGCTGACCGGTGCTCAGCAACAGACCCTGGACAGTCTTATCGCAGCCAGAACACCAATTCCGCTGCTGGGCCTCGGTGGGCCCGGACGCGGCCCTCGCCCCTAGGCATTCTCCTTCAGTCCTCGAGATAAAGGGTGTCGAAAGAACGTAGTTTCGACACCCATTTTTTTGCAAGATAATTGAGCCAGGATGATTCGTAAACTCAAGTCCGGCGAGTATCGCCTCTACTCTCGCAAAAAAGATCCCAGGACCGGGAAACGACGCAACCTCGGCACCTTCAAAACACTCGAAGCGGCGAAGAAGCACGAGCGCGCGGTCCAGTTCTTCAAGCGGCAGGGTTGAAGTACTGTAGCGGCGCTCTGTGAGCGCCGGCAGTCCTTCAACTTGCGACATTGTCGGCGGTCACAGACCGCCGCTACAGCGACCACGACTCCGCTATGCACCTCGATGTTTACACAATGGGGTTCTCCAACCGCTCGTGGGACGAAACCCTCGCAATCCTGCACGCCTTTGAAATCGCGCGGCTCGTCGACATTCGAACCCTGCCGGGCTCGAAGCACACGCCGCAGTTCAATCTGGAACACCTCAAGGAAGCTCTGCCCCAGGCCGGCGTCGAGTACATTCACATGAAAAGTCTCGGAGGATTACGAAAGCCTCTGAAAGATTCCATCGCTAACGCCGCATGGCGAAACGATGGATTCCGCGGATATGCCGATTACATGCAGACAGAGCAATTCGAAGCGTCGCTGAACGAGCTGATTCGACTCCTGTCGGAGAAAACAACAGTATATTGCTGCACGGAAGCCGTATTCTGGCGCTGCCATCGCCAACTCGTATCCGACGCGCTTCTTGTTCGTGGTTATCACGCAGGACACATCTTCAGCGCTTCGAAAGTCGAAGAGCACCAACTCACCAGATTTGTGAAGGCGCAGGGAACGACGGTCACGTATCCTAGTCTTCTATGAAGCTGACCTTTCTGGGTGCGACGCAGACCGTCACCGGTTCGAAATTCCTGCTCGAGACCAAAGACCTCCGAATCCTTCTGGATTGCGGCCTTTTCCAGGGAATGAAAGAGCTTCGCCTCCGAAACTGGGAACAGCCGCCCGTCGATCCACGTTCGGTCGATGCAGTCATTCTGACGCACGCTCATATCGACCATACCGGATACCTGCCGCGTTTCGTCGCGCAGGGATTTAAGGGTCCGGTCTACGGCACGTCAGCGACGGTCGATCTGGCTGCGATCCTGCTTCCGGATGCGGGCCACCTTCAGGAAGAGGAGGCTCGATTTCGGAACAAGCACCACCTCACGAAACACAATCCCGCATTACCGCTCTACACCATCAACGACGCGGCCGCTTCGGTCAAGCTGTTGCGGCCCGTCAAGTATCGCGAGGTTGTCTCTTTATCCTCCACGCTTGGTTTCGACCTGATGCCCGCCGGTCACATTCTGGGCTCTTCGTTTGTACGATTTCACGAAGGAGGCGGGCCTGCCGAAAGGACGGTATTGTTTACAGGAGATATCGGACGCTACGATCAACCCATCATCTTCGATCCGACGCCGGTGGATAGTGCAGACTACCTGGTTCTGGAATCCACCTACGGCAATCGTCTTCACAGCGATAAAGACGGCCGGAGCGGAAAAGACCGGCTTCGCGACGTTATCCTTGCGACAGCGAACCGCGGAGGCACAGTCTTGATTCCGTCGTTTGCCATCGGCCGTGCACAGGAGTTGATCTACATCATTCGCGAGCTCGAGAATGAGAATCAGATTCCGGTTCTGCCTGTCTGCGTCGACAGCCCAATGGCCGTGGATGCCTTCGAGATATTTCGCGCTCACAGTGAAGAGCACGACGTCGAGATGGCGCGATTGCAGAAGGCCGGAGCGAATCCCCTTCGGACACGGCGAATTCAGTTCGTGCGATCCGTGGAAGAGTCGAAAGCCATAAACGAGCAGCCCTTTCCGGCCATCGTCATTTCTGCAAACGGCATGGCGACCGGCGGCCGGATCCTGCATCATCTCGCTCACCGGTTGCCGGATCAGCGGAATTCGGTTGTCTTCGCAGGGTTTCAGGCAGCCGGTACGCGAGGACGCGCGCTTGCCGAAGGCGCCCGCGAGGTTCGGATCTTCGGCGTGGACTATCCGGTGCGCGCAGCAGTCCATGTCATCGACAGTTTCTCCGCGCACAGCGATTACAGCGAAATCCTTCGCTGGCTTGGCGGGTTCCAGAGAGCGCCGAGGCAGACGTTTCTGGTCCACGGTGAGCCCAAAGCCATTGACGCCCTGAAGGGTCATATCATGGACAAATACCGGGCGTGGCCGGTGGAGATCCCAACGTATCTGGGCAGTTACGAACTGTAGCGGCGGTCTATGACCGCCGGCGATCCAGAATCCGGGATTGTCGGCGGTCATAGCCCGCCGCTACAATCAGTTGATGAAGGACTTCACGTCACGAGCGCTCAACGTCGCAATCCACGAGGGCGCGCGATACGCCGACATTCGGATCGTCAACAGCCGTCAACAAATGGTGAGCGTCAAGAACGGAAACGTCGATGGCATTGGCGATCAGGACAGCCAGGGCTTCGGCGTACGCGTTCTCATGGGCGACTCCTGGGGATTTGCAGCCAGCGCATATGTCAGCGCAGCAGAGATCGACCGCGTCACCCGCCTTGCCGTGACAATCGCGAAAGCGAGCTCCATGGTCCCCGGCGAGCCTGTCGATCTCGGCAGGCCGATGAACTCGGCCGGAAAGTACACGACGCCGATCGAGATCGATCCTTTTACCGTCCCTTTGGAACAAAAACTCGATTTGCTCTTTCGGGCCGACGAGCGGATCCGGAGGAATGCCAGGGTGACGGTTTCGGAAGGCAATGTCATCGCGGTCCGGCATAACAAGACTTTCGCCAACACCGAGGGCGCATTTCTCGAACAAACCATCTTCGAGAGCGGTGGCGCCATCGCCGCCACGGCCGTCAACGATAATGAGATCCAGATCCGCTCGCATCCGAACTCCTTTCGATACCAGGGCACCGGCGGATGGGAATACGTTACCAATGCAGACTTCGTCGGTAACTCGGAACGTGTGGCAGAAGAAGCCGTGGCACTGTTGTCCGCCGAAAGTTGCCCGAGTAAGGAAACGACACTCATACTCGGCAGCTCGCAGCTCGCCCTCCAGATCCACGAGTCGTGCGGCCATCCCGCCGAGCTTGATCGCGTATTCGGGACCGAAGCGGCATTTGCCGGGCGCAGCTTTCTGACCGTGGACAAGCGCAACAACTTCCGCTACGGCTCCGACATCGTTAATCTCACGGCCGACAGCGTGCGGCCTACCGGGCTGGGCACCTTCGGCTGGGACGACGAGGGAGTGCCCGCCTCCAGCACCCCCCTGGTGAAGAATGGCGAATTCGTGGGCTATCTCATGTCCCGCGAGACCGCGTCGACGCTCGGACTCCAGAGCAACGGATGCATGCGTGCCGACGGCTGGAATCGAATTCCGCTGATCCGAATGACGAACGTGTCTCTCGAAGCCGGAACATGGAACTTCGACGACATCATCGCCGACACCGATGACGGCATTCTGATGGATACAAATCGTTCCTGGAGCATCGACGACATGCGGTTGAACTTTCAGTTCGGCACCGAGGTCGGCTACGAGATCAAGAACGGCAAGCGCGGTCGCTTGCTGAAGAACTGCACATACGGCGGAATCACACCCGACTTCTGGAATTCCTGTGACGCGATTGCGAGCCAGAACCACTGGATTCTCTGGGGCACTCCGAATTGCGGCAAAGGGGAGCCCATGCAGACCATGGGCACCGGTCATGGAGCATCGCCCGCGCGGTTCCGCAACGTGAAAGTCGGAGTCTTCAGATGAAGTTTCGTGAGATCGCAGACACTGTCATGAATGCGTCTCCGGCCGAGCAGACGGAAGTGCTCGCCATGGAGCAGGACGAAAGCCTGACTCGTTTTGCGAACAATTTTGTGCATCAGAACGTGACCGAGTTGAATGCGCAGATCACGATTCGCTCCGTCATCGGTACGAGGATTGGTATTGCCGTTTCGAACGACGTTCGGAAGGAGAGTATCCGGGACCTGGCGATTCGAGCATATGACGTGGCGAAACTTCAGCCTGAGAATCCCGAATTCAAAGGCCTGCCCGAACCCCAGCCGGTTTCGCGGATCGAGGCGTTCGATTCATCCGTAGCGGAGTGCACGCCGGAACAACGCGCCGCAAGTGTGGGCGTCATCTGCAGGAGGGCCGCCAGTGCCGGCTGTTCCGCCGCCGGTTCAATGAGCACTTCGGCGTTTACCATCGGTGTGGCGAATTCCCGAGGTGTCTTTGCCGAGCATCGATCCACGATGGCCGATGCTTCGACCGTGATCATGGGGAGCAACTCCTCGGGCTGGGCCCAGAGTTCCGGTTGGCATCTCAAGACGATTGACGCCGAGGCGCTGGCGGACGAAGCAATGACGAAGGTGCGAATGGGCAGCGATCCGCGGGATTTTGAGCCCGGCGAGTACACCGTCATCCTGGACCCGTACGCGACGGCTGATCTACTGGAGTTGCTCGCGTTCGATGGCATGGGCGCTCTTGCCGTCCAGGAAGGCCGATCCTGGTTGAACGGCCGCATCGGCCAGCGCATCATGGCCGACAGCGTCACAATTGTGGACGACGGCCTCAACAGCGCCGGACTGCCGTGGCCGTTCGATTTCGAAGGCGTACCGAAGCAGATTGCGGCGGTCGTCGAATCCGGCATCGCAAAGGGACCCGTCTACGACACATTCACCGCAGGAAGAGAAGAGGGAAAGCATTCCACCGGACACGCCTCGCCGCCGTCGCCGCACGGCCGGATCGGTCCAGTGCCGATGAACTTATTCCTGAAGACCGGTACAAGTTCGCTGGAATCCATGATCCAATCGACGAAGTTGGGGTTGTATATCACCAGGTTCTGGTACACACGCACTGTCCATCCGCGCGATGCCGTCGTGACAGGAATGACTCGCGACGGGACTTTCGTGGTGCGCGACGGTGAAATCGCCCACCCGGTGAAGTCGCTTCGATTTACTCAATCGTACGTCGAAGCGTTAAAGTACACGGAAGCGATCGGCGCAACGGCCCGGTTGCTTCGCTCCGGTTTCGGCGGTGCGACAAACGTACCGCCGGTGAAGCTGGCAAAGTTCACATTTACGAGTTCAACGAGGTGACACATTGACAGCCTTATTGCTGGCGCTTGCTGTTATTACCGCAAGCCAGGGAAGTGCAATCGAACTTACGTTCCCGAATCAGCCGGGTTTGAAGTCCGTGGAAGTCAATTGGCAAAACAAGAAAGTTCCAGCCGTTCTGGTCGGTGACAAGTGGGTCACTGTCATTGGAGTGGATCTCGACTTGAAGGCCGGTGAGCAGAAGGCGAATGTCCTTCTCACGATGGATGACGGAAGGATTGAGAAACAGGAGACTGTGGTCAAGGTCGAACGGACAAAGTTTCCAACGACGGAACTGACAGTCGAAGACAAGTACGTGCAACTCAGTCCGCCGGACCTGGCGCGCGCAACCCGCGAGGCGAAGGAACTGGACGCCATCCATGCGACGATCACCAATGAAATGCTCTGGCACGAGCCATTCAGTGTTCCGATTCCCGGAGGCAAGGGCACGAACTTCGGCCATCGAAGGGTCTTCAACAAAGAACCTCGAGCGCCGCATGCGGGCGCAGACCTGCGGGCGACGACCGGTACACCGATTCACGCGACGAACCGTGGCCGCGTTGTCCTGGCGAAAAATCTTTTCTTCACTGGAAACACGGTTCTGCTTGATCATGGTCTCGGCATTTATTCGCTATATGCGCACCTGTCTCGAATGGATGTGAACCCGGGCGAGATCGTGGAAAACGGCCAGGTCCTCGGTCTGGCCGGCGCAACCGGGCGCGTCACTGGTCCGCACCTGCACTGGGGCATGAAGGTCCAGGGCGCGAGAGTGGATCCGTTTTCCCTGGTTGAGATGAATGAGAAATGACTGATGGCAGTGGCCATCAGTGATCAGTGATTTGACTCTTCTCTTTATGTTCGATTTTTTAAAACGCAGCAACCAACCGTCACCCAAACAGATTGACAAGCTCGTCAAGCGCCTCACCGAGACGGGCGGGGAAGACGGCCCGCGCATCGAGGCAGCGGAAAGGCTGAGCGAGTGGGGGACGCCCGAAGCACTCTACGCATTGCTGAAGCGTTTCACCATGTCGAGCAAGGTGATCACGCAGGATGTCGAAGAGAAGCGCATGATCGTCCGGATGCTGGTGGACAAGGGCAAAGAAGCCGTCGATCCGATTTTCCGATTTTTGAGCAGCCATCACAACGTCGAATGGCCGGTTCAGGCGCTTTCCCAAATCCTGCCGCGCCAGGAACTCATTCCAAAACTTGTCGAGATACTCGAAAAAGTTGCCGCCGCGAGCGAATTTACGCCTCCCGAACACAAGGCGGACTTGATCCGCGCTATGCGCGGTCACGTCACACCGGAGATTGCCGCCGTGCTTCGCCAGTTCCTTTCCGATGACGATGACGACGTGCGCATTGCCGCTATCGAAGCGATTTCGGAAGTCGGCGAAGACGTTCGGGAACCGCTGCTCGAAGCATTGATCGCAGCGTACGATCGGCCGCGTATTCGCATCAAGATTGCCGAAAGCTTTGCGGACCATGACTGGCCGGTGAAGGGCTATCGGCCCAAAATCGAAGAAACGTTGCCCGAGGGATTTCATCTCACGTCCAAGGGCTTGATCCGGAGGAAATAGAGTGGAACTTCGATCGGCCCGGACCTGGGCGATCTTTTGCATGGCCGTGTGGCTGACCGGAACAGTATCTACGGCCGTTGTCGCAACGCAGAATTTCTACACCATCGATCGGCTGCTCGATGCCCAGCCGAATCCGGCATTCCGTTCAGCCGTCGAAAAGCTGGGCCGCGATTCGATGCGCGAAGTGCTCCGGTATTTGTCTTCGGAGCTGAATCGGCTCTACTTTCAGTATTGGAATCTGGCGCAGCTCGCAGTGGGAATCCTCGCGCTGTGGCTCGTGGTGAAGCTGCCCGATGCGAGCCAGGCGAAATGGACCATCGTTGCAATGCTGGGAACCGTGCTGTTCATGACGGTGCTCATCACCCCCGCAATTCTCTCCGTCGGTCGCGCCATCGATTTCGTCCCCCGCGATCCGCCTCCCCCCGAACTTCGGACCTTCGGCTTGCTCCACGCGACGTATACGGTGCTGGATGGTGTGCTGCTGATTTTGGGGGGTCTCGTTACCGTCTGGCTTCAGAAGAAAAATGACTGATCACTGATGGCCAGTGATTTTCTTACCGGACCCCGCCCATCAGCCCGCGGATCGGCTTAATCAGCAGCGTCAAGATCACGCACGAAACAAACATCACGACCGCGACGTAACCGAACAGCGTCGGTAACGGTAATGTGCTGAAGAAGCCGGCACTCCAACCCGCGAGCTTGTTACCCACGGCGGTAGACAACAGCCAGACTCCCATCATCAGGCCGAGGACGCGCGCCGGCGCCAGTTTCGTGACGACGCTCAGGCCGACCGGGCTCAGGCACAGCTCTCCGATTTCCTCGAGGAAGTAACAGCCGATGAGCCACCATGGACTCACCAGAACACCGGCGCCGCTCTGCGCGATCGATCCGGCGGGCACGAGCAGCACGAATGCAATTCCCGCGAAGAGCAGGCCCAAAGCAAACTTCGCCGGGCTGGAGGGCTGCTGATCCCCGAGCCGCTTCCACAACACGGCCATCACCGGAGCCAGCATGATCAGGAAAAGCGCCTGCACGGACTGAAACCAGGATGACGGAAAGGAAAAGCCAAACAGCGTCAGCCGCGTAAAGCGGTCCGCAAACAGATTCAGCGTCGAACCCGCCTGCTCGTATGCTCCCCAGAAAAGGGCCGCGAATACAAAGAACACAACGACCGCTGCCATCCGCTTCCGTTCTTCGGTAGTGAAGCTTGCAGCCTGTGTTTTCGCGCCAGACCTGGGCCTGGCGGAGGAAAGCTTGTCCATTGCGATCTGAAGCCGGCCCCTGCCAATCACATATTGCGCCAAACCCAGCACCATTCCCACGCCGGCGCAGGCGAAACCAATGTGCCAGTCCACGCGCTGCGCCAGGTAGCCTGCGATCAGCGGTCCGAGAAATGCCCCGAGGTTGATTCCCATGTAGAAAATCGAAAAGCCGGCATCGCGCCGCTTGTCATTGCTCGTGTACAGCGACCCCACGAGCGTGCTGACATTGGGCTTCAGAAGGCCCGTGCCGATAACGATGAGCGAAAGACCGGTGTAGAAGAAAGGCAGCGCCTTGAAAGCGAGCGTGAAATGCCCGGCCGCAATGATGATGCCTCCGATCAATACACTTCGGTACTGGCCCAGAAAGCGATCGGCGATGAACCCACCGCCGATGGCGGCAGCCCACGCGCTGCCTGTATAGGTTCCGTAAATCGAAGCTGCATCGGCATCCGCAAAACCCAGGCCGCCCGCAGTTGCCGGAGCCACCATATAAAGGATGAGGAAGGCTCGCATGCCGTAGTAGCTGAAGCGCTCCCACATCTCCGTGAAGAAAAGCGTGCTCAGGCCGCGAGGATGGCCCGCCCACCCGGTCACATCAGTTTGTTCGATTTCGACAGTTGCCATATTTCTTCAATCATACTATCTGTCGATGCTGGCGTCGTACAATGACGTGGCATGGAATTGCTCAAGCTCCGCGACGCCGCAGAAATGCTCAACATCAGCTATCCGACGCTGAAGCAGTGGATCTATCGCGGGAAGCTGCGATCGATCAAGACTCCGGGCGGACACCATCGCATTGCGCGCAGCGAAATCGACAGGATTACCAGCGTGAAGGCCGCTGGAGGCAACCTTCAATCGATCAGCGGGAGAAATAAACTTCTCGGAAGGATTCTCGAGGTCAAGACCGAAGGCCTGTTGACTCAGGTCACGCTGGACGTCAGCGGCCAGATCGTCACGGCAATCATCACGCGCCAGTCCGCTGAGGAGCTTGGTCTCAGGAAAGGCATGTCCGCCTACGCCCTCATCAAGGCAACGGAAGTCATGATTGCGACCGCGCAGAAAAGACAACGGGGAAAGTAACCACAAGAAAAGAATTGGTGAGGCTAATTCGGGGACAGACGCATAAATCACCTAATTGCGGTTTAGGGATTTGATGCAATTAGGTGATTTATGCGTCTGTCCCCGAATTAGCCTCACCGCTTCTTTTCTTCTGGTTTAAAAGCGGACTTTGGCAACAAATTCGAACACTCTCGGATCGAATGCCGTTGTGATGGTACCGAAAGCGGCGGTACCGAAACTGCCATTGGGACTGCCGAAGTGCGGCGTGTTCGTCACATTGAATGCTTCGGCGCGAAGCTCGGCCTTGAGATTCTCGGAGACAGCGAACGTCTTACCCAGCATGAGATCGAGGGACGCAAAGCCGGGTCCCACCACCGGATTTCGCGAACTGTTGCCGAGCGTGAACTGGGGCGCCTGTGTAAATGCGGCTGTGTTGAACCAGCGGGCGGTCGTTCGCTCGCCCGAAGGGAGGTTTGGATCGCCGATACGGTTGGGCCGCTGGATGCCGAAACCGGCGAAGGCGTTGAGATTCGTCGCCTGAGTCACCGCAATCGGACTCCCGGATTGAATACGCGCGAGTCCTCCCATCTGCCATCCGCGCGCGATTTCCCATACGAAGGAACTGGAGAAGACGTGTGGAATACTGCCCGTGGACTCGTCCTTTTCCAGCCGGCGGTTGTGGCTGTCCGCCGCCTGAAACGTTGCGGCGGGACCCGTGAGTATCGCGGCGTCAAACACTGCGCCTGCATCATCGATCAGCCGGGAAAACGTATAGGACGCATTGAAAGTTATTCCGGATGAAAAGCGTCTTTCCAGGCGGCTCTGAAAGGAATGATAGGTCGAATGTCCCACGTTGTTTCGGTAGAGCGCCACTGTTGTGAACCGGGGAAAAGGCCGGAGCAATTGTTGAAACGGAATCGTGGCGCCTCCCAGCGAAGATGACGCGGGAATCTTGCCGAAAAATGGATTAGGGACCTGCTGGGTCAGAGCGGGTCCGAGCGCCAGCTGCTCCGCTGTGAGCTGGTTCAGGTTGACGTCGGGTACGCCGAGATTCGTCAGCTTGGACCCGAGATATCCGGCTTCCATGCTCCAATTTGAGCCGAACGTTTTTTGAACCGAAAGGTTCCACTGTTGCGCGTAGCCGCTCTTCTGGTCGCGCTGGACGCCGAACACGCCCTGTCCGAGGCCGCTGTCGGGATTGGGTTCGGCAATCGCGATCGAGGGACCGCGCGAGAGCACGAATGCGGGATTAATGTTGTCGAGCGAACGTTGCCCGATGGTCTGGATGAAAGGAAACAGCGGTGTCGTGAAGGGTGTGGTGATACCGGCCTGCTCGATCCAGGTCAACCCATAACCGGAGCGCAGACTGAAGTTGTCGCTCAGCTTGAACGCAAGTCCCACGCGTGGAGCGAAGTTGTCCTTTTCGAGATTGCGAGCCGTGCGCGGAAATCCGTTCCTGCCGAGGAAATCCAGCGTCTGCGTCTGAAGGTTGAACACGGCCCCGCGATCGTCCATAACAGTCGAAGGAAAATTCAGCGTATACCGCACGCCAAGATTGAGCGACAGGCGTTTGGTGGCACGGACATCGTCCTGATAGAAGAATTCGGCGATCGTTGCGCGAGGTTTGAGTACATCCGGTTGCACGTCGATCGAGAAGTTCTGCACCTGCCCCAGAAGAAACGAAGCGAGACTGTTCCCGGTATTGGCCGTTGGGGTTCCGGCCGCCGAGAGCCCGCTGGTCAGGATGTTCGTGAACTGGAAAAGTCCCGTGGGACTGGGAGGCTGAAGAATGTCCAGGTGCTCGATGCGTCCAGTTATGTTCCGCGGCCACGCTGTCGGCTCGCGTAAGCGTATCGCCGACGACACCGGCTGTCAGGTTGCCGCTGCCGTCCGGCAACGGCGGAATCGGATGAGAATTGTCGCGCAGGTGTGCATATCGCACAAAGATGTGATGCCCGCCAGTAAAGTTGTGGTCGAGCCGCCCATCGAACTGGTCCTGAGCCGTTGTCTCGTTGCCTACACGAACGTAGTTGTTGGCGGTTGCCTCCCGCCCGCCGGTAAAAACATTCGGCAGCGGATAGCGCTCGAAGGCAATCCGCGCGGCCGGATCGAGGCGGTCCGGCGGAATCGTATTGTTCGGAAACGCATCCCGGCTGAAACCGGCATCCGTGCGCCGCGTCGTCAGCGGATCGAAGATTGGCTGACTGAAAATGCCTCCGCGTTGAAGCGACGTGGGGACGGTGCTGGTTCGGACTGCTCCCGTTTGAAGCCGCGTGCCCTGCCAATCGACGAAGAAAAATGTCCGATTCTTCTTTACCGGACCGCCAAGCACAAAACCGTATTGATTGCGGCGGAATCGCGGCCTGGGTCCGGTGGTTGCAAACACGTTGCGGGCATTCAACGCCTCGTTACGGAAAAACTCGAACAGAGTGCCGTGCCACTGGTTTGTTCCAGACTTCTGGTTGACCATGATCACGCCGCCATTGGAGCGGCCATATTCGGCGGAGTAGCTGTTCGTTTCAACGCGGAATTCTTCAATCGCGTCGACAATAGGGAAATACGCGACCTGACCCGGCTCGGGCTGCAGCACGCTGATGCCGTCATAGACGTATTCGCTGACCCGCGGCCTGCTTCCGTTGATGCGCGGCAGTGTCGAGTTCGGCGGCAACATGACGCCCGGCGAGAGCGCGATCAGAGGAATGAAGTTGCGGCCGTCCAGAGGCAAGGTCACGACCTTCTGCTGGTCCGCCACGAAGCTTACGGTTCCGCGGCTCGACTGCAGCAGCGGAGCCGCGGCCGTGACTTCCACGAACTCATCGATGTTTCCTACGGCCAGCGTCAGGTCCAGATCCAGATGATCGCCCACCCGCAGGCTGATGCCGGTCCTTTTCAACGCGGAAAAACCCTGTTTAGTGACCGTGATCTCATAGTCGCCGGGAGGAAGCGCGAAAAAACGATAAGACCCATCGGCGCCGGTGCCGGTCTTCAATTCCGCATCGGTGCCGGCGTTGGCGATTCGGACCTCGGCTTCAGGCACGGGCAGCCCGGAGGGATCCCGGACGATCCCTGCCAACTCCGCTTTCGTGGATTGCAGGGCGCCGGTGACCAGCAGGAGAAGCAACAGCGTCATGGAGACGATCTTATACACTTTTATACGATATTGGCGCAAGATGTCGCTGCGATGTATACGATTTGATACGAGTTGGATTGAATCGAGAGTCCGGCTCTTATTGTAGCGGCGCTCTATGAGCGCCGGTTTTTCCTGGAATCGACGAAATACCGGCGGTCATAGACCGCCGCTACAGTAGGCTGTTCATAGTCAATCAAACGCCATTGACCCTACGAATCCTGCCATTCATTGGGAAGCGTTCGGCGTGGCTGAAACCGCCACATACAATTTCTGATTCGGAACAGGAGAGTCTAAAATGCGCTTCCGCATACAATCCTCAATACTTGCAACCGCTCTTTTCATTCTCTCTATTTTCCTGGCGCAGCCGGTTCAGGCTCAATCGGTCGCCAGCGGCACGGTTGAAGGAACCGTTGCCGATCCGACCGGCGCCGTGGTGAGCGGCGCAAAGGTTGAAATCCGGAACCCTCTCACCGGGTATCAGCAAGCGACGACTACAGACACCTCCGGCGTCTTTCGATTCAGCAATCTTCCGTTCAACAACTATCACATTGAGATCACTCAGCAGGGATTTGCCGCCGCGGGCCAGGATGTCAACGTCCGCTCGACCGTTCCTGCCAGCGTCAAAGTGACCCTTACCGTCGCCGGAGTTACGGAGAGCGTCACTGTCGAAGCGACCGGGGCCGATATTCTCGAGAACGTTCCTTACGCGCACAGCGACGTCGACGTCTCAACGCTGAACAAATTGCCAACGCTGTCACCGGCCTCGGGCCTGAGCGACGCCATCATTCTTTCTTCGCCCGGGGTTGTCGCCGATTCCAATGGATTCTTTCATCCGTTGGGAGACCACGCGCAGACGTCCTTCGCGATCGACGGACAGCCGATCAGCGACCAGCAGAGCAAAGCATTCTCGACACAAATACCGGTGAATGCGATCCAGTCGATGGAGTTGATCACCGGCACGCCCACTGCCGAGTACGGCGACAAGACCAGTCTTGTTGTAAACGCGACCACACGTTCGGGTCTGGGCCTGGCAAAGCCCACGGGAAGCTTCCAAACGGAATACAGTTCCTTCGGAACGATCTCCGAGGCCGTCAACTTTGGTGCGGGTGGCCAAAAAGCCGGCTATTTCCTGGCGGCAAATGGGGTGCGATCGGGACGCTTCCTGGACACACCGGAATTCAGGCCAATCCATGCGATCGGCAACAGTGGGGACATCTTCAATCGTTTCGATTTCAACCTGGGCCCGAAGGACTCGTTCCACACCAATTTCCTTCTGGCGCGCAACTGGTTCCAGGTTCCGAATACCCTCGACCAGCCCAACCAGGACCAGCGTCAGAAGGTGGTCACTTTCAATCTTGCTCCCGGGTATCAACATACGTTCAGTACAAGCGCGCTGTTGACGCTCAATCCATTCGTGCGCCAGGATCGCGTACACTTTTATCCGAGCGCGGACCCGTTCGATGATTCTCCGGCCACGCTCGCGCAAAGCCGCCGGCTCACCAACTGGGGTCTTCGGGGCGACGTTTCGTACGTGAAGAGCCACCACAATCTGAAAATCGGCGGCCAGGTGATGCAGACCCGGCTGACCGAGGCTTTTGGCCTGGGCCTTACGGACCCGCTGCTGAATCCGGTTTGCGTGAACGCGGCCGGCGAAGGACAGGAATTGCCCACTGTGACGAACCCGGCGAACTGCGCCCGCTCCGGTGCAGGCTTCCGGGCGAATCCGGGTTTCCTGCCCGGCCTTCTTCCCCTGGATCTCACGCGCGGCGGCAGCCTCTTCCAGTTCGCGGCAAATGGGAATGTCAACGAGTACGCTGCATACATTCAAGACTCCATCACGGTCGGAAAGCTGACATTGAGCCCGGGTCTTCGCGTCGATCACTACGTCAGCCCTTCAGCAACGGACACGGGAGTGCAGCCCCGCGTTGGAATTTCGTACCTGATCAGCGCCACCGGCACGGTACTGCGCGCCGGATATGCGCGAACGTTTGAAACGCCGTACAACGAGAACCTTCTTCTGTCGAGCACCACGGGCGTCGGCGGCTTGACCGACGTATTTGGGGCGCAAGGCCAGGCGCCCCTTCACCCGGGACGCCGGAATCAATACAACGTGGGACTGCAGCAGGCACTCGGCAGATACATCCAGGTCGATGGCGACTACTTTTGGAAATTTACGACGAACGCGTACGATTTCGATGTGCTCTTCAACACTCCTGTCCAATTTCCGATCAGTTGGCGGAAATCCAAAATCGATGGCGTGTCGTTTCGTGTGAGTACCACCAACATCAAAGGCTTCCAGTGGTACACCACCATGGGACACAACCGGTCTCGCTTCTTTGGTCCCGAGGTGGGAGGCCTGTTGTTCAACTCACCTGTAGATGCGCCGGTTTTCCGTATCGATCACGATCAGGCCTTCCAGCAAACGTCGAACATTCGGTATCAATGGAAGAAGGATGGTCCCTGGGCCGGCTTTACCTGGAGGTACGATAGCGGCCTGGTGGCGGGCGCCGTGGCGGGACTTGACGACCTTCTCGCACTGACAGCCGCGCAGCAGGCCGCGGTTGGCTTCTTCTGCGGCAGCACGGTGGCAACACCAGACAGTCCGATCAGCGCGTGCGGTGGATCCAACTTTGGAGCGACCCGTTTGAAGATACCGGCTCCGGGCACCGCCGATGACGATCACAATCCCACGCGCATTGCGCCGCGTCACCTGTTACAGCAGGCGCGTTACTCTCCGGTTCACCGTTTCCAACGTGGGGAACAAGATCGCGCTGTACAACTTCCTGTCCACTTTCAGCGGTACCCACTTCGTGGCTCCGCGTTCATATCAAGGGTCCATCGGCTTCGTGTTCTAGGGGCGCGTCGCGGAAACACAAAGACATAACGCGGCAACCAAAATTATGGAAATGAGTCCAGGCGAAGGTGTTCCCCTCCTGGGGCAGGAGGGGTGGTCAGTCCGGCGAAACATTTTGTGTGAGCGACCACCCCGAAGGTGTGAATGAATTGCAGGGCAGGGTGTTCCCCTCCTGGAACAGGAGGGGTGGCTGCGCCAGTAAGAAAAAGACGCGAAGCCTCCGAAGCGGCGCAGACGGGGTGGTCATTATGGTACATGTTGACGTTGTAACGTTATTCGGGACTGACCACCCCGTCTGCGCCTTCATAAGGAGGCTTCGCAGCATCTTCTTGATGGCGCAGCCACCCCTCCTCTCCGAGGAGGGGAACACCCTTTCCTGCAATTCATTCACACCTTCCCCGTCCGCGCCTTTTCGGAACGGGACCTTTTTTACTGGCGCGTCCACCCCTCCTTTGCAAGGAGGGGAATCCTTTGTTACACCGCTGAAGATGCCTCGAATTCCAATTGGCTGTCCGCCAACTTCAAGCCTTCTCTATTCAGTCGATGCTGCAAAGCGATAGCCGACCCACGGTTCGGTCAGGATGTATTGGGGTTTGGCGGGATTGGGTTCAATCTTCTTACGAAGATGGGTAATGAAGACGCGCAAATAGTCGGTTTGATCGCCGTAGTCCGGCCCCCAGACCGCCTGAAGCAATTCCCGGTGAGGCACGGGTTTTCCAGCCTGTGAGACGAGATGCCGGAGCAGTTCGAATTCCTTGGGAGTCAGGCGGACGTTCTTCTTGCCGGCCCGAATTTGGCGGGCTTCAAAATCGATCTCGAGATCGCGGGAAACAAATGTGCGCGGCCCGGCCGTCGAAGCCGTGGGAGATCTCCGGAGGGCAGCCCGGATGCGGGCGAGCAGTTCCTGTTTGCCGAATGGCTTGGTGACATAGTCATCGGCACCCGCATCCAACGCTTCAACTTTTTCTTCTTCTCCGCCATGAACGGTCAGGACAATGATCGGTACATCCGACGTTTCGCGAATCGACCGGCAGGTCTCCAATCCGCCCATACCGGGCATGTTCAGATCGAGAAGCACCAGATCGGGAAGGAATTCGCGAAACCGCATCAATGCGCTCTCGCCTGAGCGGGCCTCGAAGACTTCATACCTTTCGCCGGCAAGAATCACGCGCAGGACCCGACGGATCTGGGGCTCGTCGTCAACCACGAGAACCTTACCTGAGCTCATGCATCTTCTCCGCAGTGGGCAGCGTGAAAAAGAATTCGGATCCTTCACCGGCCGCACTTTCAGCCCAGATCTCGCCGCCGTGTGCTTTAACGATATCCCGCGCAATGGTCAATCCAATTCCTGTCCCTGGAACGCGATCGCCGCTCTCGGCCAGGCGATAGTATCTGTCAAAGACACGCGATAGCTCTTTCTGTGGAATGCCCGGCCCCGAATCCTTGACACTGATTGTGACGTAGTGGTCTCTGGCACCTGCGCGAACGATAATCGGAGATTCCGGATTCGAGTACTTCAGCGCGTTCGTTACCAGTTGACGCAGGGTGAGGCCGGCAAGTTCCGCGTCGGCGAGAACCTCGGGCAGCTTTGCAGGAACCTCTATCTTGATTTCCCGGTCCTCCAGAAGAATCTTTAGCTGGTTGAGTGCGGAAGCAACCAGGGTGGCGACGGATTCGGGCCGTATCTCGAGGTGAAGGTCGCCTGCCTCGATGCGCGCCATGCGAATGGTTTCAGTGACCAGAGAATCCAGGCGGTCGGTTTCTTCCTCGATGACTGTTACGAGTTCCTTCTGCGCCGGCTGTTCTTCGTCAAGAATGGAGGAGGCCGCGGCCTTGATCGAGGTCAGAGGTGTTTTGAATTCATGAGCGAGAGCATCCAGGAGCATGGCCTTCATCGCTTCGTTCTGGCGGGCCGCCTCCATCCGGTTGGCTGCTTCCTCCGCACGCGCTCTTTCGGTTGCGATCGCAGCGAGGTTTGCGATGGCATGCAAAGCCGTGTCCGATATCGAGCTCCCATAAATCGCGAGGCTGCCCACCGGATCCCCGCCGAGACTGAGAGGCAAAACCCAGAGGTTCAGGGACGGGTCGTGAAAAGCAGTGCCCTGAAGTGCCGTGTCTCTCAGCTTTCCGTCGGAGATGGGAAGATCCTCTGTTCCGGTTCTGTAAACCTGATCTGCACGGCGGTCGAAAACTGCCACACCCTGTAGATCGAATACCTGCGCAATTCGTTGTGACACCTGGCTGGCGGTAGCAGAGCTTTTATCCAGGAGCATGAGGGCCCGGCTGAGCTCATAAAGGCGCTCCATCTCCTGCTGACGCCTCGTTGCTTCCAGGGCTCTCCTCCTGGCGCTCGCGGAAAGCTGGCTGGCAACAACAGCCGTAATGAGAAATGCGAACAGCGCAACCCAGTTCTGAGTGTCCGCAATAGTGAAGGTGCCGATGGGAGGGAGGAAGAAAAAATTGAACGCAAGCATACCGGCCACGGACGCGACGATGCCTTCCAGCAATCCCCATCCGGTCGCGAGACCAAGAGTCCCAAGCAAGAATGTGAGGGCAACGGTAGTACTGTTTGCCGCACTAAAGATGACGGTGTAAAAGAACGTGATTCCGGCCACAACCAGAAGACTTGCGCACAATCGGGCCAGGGTCTCGATTTTGTTGCGGCGAATCATCCCTTATACTCACACACCGATGAATCTGATTACCATGCCACTGTAGTGGCGGTCTATGATCCCCGGCGCTACCGCAAGTTGATGGATTGCGTCCTTCTCCCAGATGCGGCAGAGACCTATTCCTCGAATGATTCGACATTTTGATGGCCGTCCGCCGGAACTGCCATTTTGGCGCGATGGTCGAGTTCGTCTTCCACCTCGGCGATGACCTGTTTGCGCCCGCCTGGCGAGTCTAACGCTCCCTTCATACGGCGCAACGCCAGACCTACAACATCTCTGTGATGCAATCTTGCGCCAAACCTCTCGCTGAGTTCCAACCACATCTCGTGAGCGAGATCGATGTCTTCCGGCCAGAGGCGCGGCGGGTGGGGACCAAGGTTCACGAAAATGGAAGACCGGTCCGGGGAAATGATTTCCAGCGAAAATGGATGGCGCGGATGCGGCAGCCTTTCCCAGGACTGGCCGATGCGGCGGGCAAGTTCCTGAGAATCCATACGGGCTGAAACCCCGGTCACGAGACGCGTTGCAGCAAGTCTGGCGGCTGTTTGAACCATCGCATCGAAGGGGTTAACTCCGGGCACCACGAGTAACTGGACGGGCTTTCCCTCCTTTTCAGCCATTGTGACCACGCGCGAGAACAGTTCGTTCTCCTGATTCGTAAAAAGCTGAGATTCGGTCAGTTCATATTCTCCTGTTCCGAAACCACCAACCCCGCGAATCGCCATCGCGACCACGTCCAGTTTGTGCGTATCGGTCTTTTGAAGTACTTGTTTGAGGTGCTCCAGCCTGTTCGGATTACGCACACCAACTATGACACAGCCGGGGCGGATGCGAAGGCTCTCCGCCGAGACGGCTTCGGAGGTGGACAGGCGAAACTTTTCTTCCTGTTGGCCGGCGTGAATTCCCGCACGCTTTCGATTGTAGTGTTCGGAAAGGGCAAATATTGTGAAGAATGCCACGGTAAAGCTGACACCCGAGATGGTCGCGGCCTTCTTTGTCAGGACGTTAATAGTCGCGAGCGTAAACAGGGCAACAGTGATCAGGGCGAGCCCAAGCGGGATCTCGATACGTCCTATCCGGAAATTCAGAGGCACTTTCCACTCGCGCGCTTCAGGCTGCTTGAATCGAAGGATCAGGACAGACAGAGCCTTCATCGCGAAACTCCACACCACGCCAAATGCGTACGCTTCACCAAGCACGTAAATGTCGCCCCGGCTGATGAGGATTGTTGCGATCTGGAGGATGACAATCAGATTGATGAGGCGGTGAGTCGTGCCAAACTTTCGGTGAGGATGGCGGAACCAGTCCGGCAGGATGCCGTCCTCAGCAACGCGATTGAGCACGCCGTTGGAGCCAATGATCGCCGTATTGACCGCGCCCGCCAGGATCAGCGTTCCGACAAGAACCACGAAGACACGAAACGCCAAACGCAGCGCGAACGGGCCTACGAGAAACATCGACAAGCCACCGATCAGGTTGTCGATGTGCTTCAGCCGTTCTGCGTCAGGAATGATCCACACGGCCAGGAATGCGACTCCAGCAGTGAAGATCAGGCTGTACAGGAAGATGATGAATCCCGCACGTTCGAGATTCTTCAACTTCGGCGCAGCGATTTCCCGATACACCTGAGCCATGCTCTCTTCGCCGCTCATCGCAAGCAGCGAATGGCCAAGCCCGATCAGAATTGCGATCGCCGTGATGGATGGCGCAACTGTGCCCTTCAACCATCCCAGCGCGTCGTCGCTGAGATGCAGGTTATCAGGAGTCGGCCAGGGAACGGGGTTGTGACCCATCCTGGCGATGGTCAGAATGCACCAGACGATCAGGATCACGACCATGGACGTCGTAATCTGCATGATGCGCAGGGCCTTTTCGCTCGACTCCGGAATGCCGATGATGTTCTTTCGCCAGAAGTATGCGGTTATGAGAATCGCAAAGCCGGCGGCAAAGTAGTTGGTTGAAACCTGCAGTTCAGGCCGGTGTATGTACTCGCCGAATTCATTGATCAAACCTGCAAAGTAAAGTCCCGCACTGACACCGCTGATCGGGCCGGTCAGGACGTAGTCGAACATCAGAGCCGAGACCGAGAATTTCGCGAGCGTTCCGCCCATCGCTTCGTGGACCACGCGGTAGACGCCGCCCCGGACAAACATGCTACAGCTCTCGATGTAGACGGCGCGGACCGCATACGAAAAGAGCATGATGGCAAGAATGAACCATGGCGCCGCTTTGCCAACGGCCTGTTCGGCAATACCTGGCACGTAGTATGCAGAAGAGCCGAGATCATTCAGAACAATCGCAGCCGCTCGCCAGAAGGAAATGAAAGAAAGCATGACGGTGCTGGCGACCACGACTTTGGTCGCTGACCGTCCTTGCATAATCACAGCATGTCTCCTTTGATCAGCACTCTACCCAGATGACTTGATGACCAAGTTTTCTCAGCCTCGCGGCCAGCCTCTTCTCGCTGGATCGCCACCAGGATCGCTTGATGGCGATCAGCACAACGGATACTGGGCCAAGGGCGCGTCGAAATCCTTGCTCCCAGTCCCTGGCGTATACCAGCTCGGCCGAAACCGGAATCGTGCTCTCCTGCGCGAGACTTCTGAGCCTGCGCGCAAGATATTTCGGATCGACGGTGGGTTCATCCAGGGGAACTCCGTACGGCACGACGTGAACATCGATGAGCCGCAGGCGGATGTTCAGGCCATCGGCAAATGTCGCCGCATATTTCAAAGCGGCCTTGGTCAGCCTGGGTGTCCTGTGGGGAATGACGATTTGGATCTCGACAGGAACTGCAGCCGGCTCAGTGAGTTGGCCAATCGCTACTTGAGATTCGCGAGCTTGCTTGTATTGCATATCAAGTTAACAGGCTAGCGTCCGAGACGTAAAGAAGTTGCTAAGGAGTTGCTAAGAAGGCGTCAAGCTTGAAGATGCGCCAGTCGATCCCTATGCTTAGAGCCAGTGGGCAGCAGAATTACTCGCCATTTAGCCTTTGCGGCCGCGCTTGCGGCCGTGGTTCTGGTTACGCTGATCTTTCAGGCAATCCCCGGTGTGAATGCATTGACCGTGGGATTCGGCTACCTGATCACCATCCTGGTGGTTGCTGCTTCCTGTGGGCTTGCGGAATCCATCGTGACATCCGTGGCGGCCACCATTTGTTTCAGCTATTTCTTTCTGCCTCCGGTCAGGACATTGGCGATCGCGGATCCCGAGAACTGGGTCGCTCTCTTCACATTTCTTATCAGCTCCCTTATTGCCAGCCAGCTTTCGGACCGGGCAAGGCGCCGCACTGTCGAGGCCAGGAGCCGGCAGGTCGAGATGGAGCGTCTGTATGCCTTGAGCCGAGCCATTATGTTGATGGATGGCAACCAACCGGTCGGCGCCCGCCTCGCGGAGGAACTGGCGAGAATCTGTGAAATACCTGCTGTTGGCATCTATGATCGAAGCAGTGAGGCGTTCTATTATGGCGGGCGCACCGAAATATCGTTCGATGCCGTCGCCAGGCTCAAGGAAACTGCCGTGATCGGATCTCAATCGAAAGATGAGCAGACAGGAACATTGTTTGCACCGATGAGTCTCGGAGGACAGTGCATCGGAAGCCTCGCCATTCAGGGCGGAGAGCTCTCGGACACGGCGCTTCACGCCTTGCTGAACCTGATGGCCATCAGCCTCGAGAACGCCCGCAGCCGGGAGATTGCCGTGCGCGCGCAAGCGGCGCGGCAGAGCGAAGAATTCAAGTCGACGTTGCTTGACGGCCTCGCGCATGAATTCAAGACGCCTTTGACATCAATCAGGGCCGCGACCACGGCCCTGCTCGCATCGAGCGTCTCCGACGTGGAACAACGCCACGAACTGCTCACGATCGTGGACCAGGAAGCGGAAAGACTCAGCCGTCTGGTTACGGAAGCGACGCACCTCGCTCGAATTGAAGCGGGAAAAATTCAGCTCAATCGGCAATTGCAATCCGTCAATTCTTTGGTGCAAAGCACCCTGGAAGAGATCGAGTCTCGCCTGGATGGCCGTCCGATCGAAGTGTCGATCGCCTCGGAGCTGCCGCAGGTTCTCGTTGACTTCGATTTGATGCAGCTGGCGATCCGGCAACTTTTGGATAATGCGGTCAAGTACTCGCCGCCGCAGTCGCCGATCCGTATCACTGCAAGAGTGCGTTCGGATGGCCTCATCATCAGCGTATACAATTCCGGAGAGCCTCTTTCGGCGCCGGAACAGGTTCGCATCTTCGACAAGTTTTATCGCGGCATGAATGTGCGTCACCAGGTTGCGGGCACCGGCATGGGGCTGTCGATTGCGCGCGAGATTCTGCTCGCGCATGGCGGCGACATTCGTCTTGCCGGCAGTAGCGATCGTGGCACGGAGTTTCTCTTGAAGTTGCCCATTGAAAGCGAGAGGTTGCGATGAGTTCAGCGCGGATTCTGGTCGTTGACGATGATCCTCAGATCCGGCGAGTGTTGCGGACAACATTGATCGCGCAAGGCTACGAAGTCGTCGACGCGCGCAACGGCGAGGAAGCGCTGGAACGCATGAGAGGAGATCGGGTCGATCTCCTCATTCTCGACATGAATATGCCCGGCATGAGCGGCATCGAGACCTGCCGGCTGATCCGTTCGAGCTCCGATGTTGCCATCGTCATGCTCACTGTGCGGGATACCGAAGCCGATAAGGTCGAGGCGCTGGATGCGGGAGCCGACGATTACATGACCAAACCCTTCGGTTCTCCCGAACTACTGGCGCGAATCCGCGCAGCGTTGAGACGCCTGCCTCAAACCACAAGCGGATTGCAAACGGTTCGCGTTGGCGACATGGAAATCAATTTCTCAACGCGTCGAGTCATTGCAGGGACCCAGCAGGTCCGGCTGACTCCCAAGGAGTTCGATCTGTTGCAGTACCTGGTCGCTCATCCCAACGTTCCGATCCCGCATACAAAGTTGCTTCAATCGGTTTGGGGTCCTGATTACGGCGATGAGGTGGAGTATCTGAGAGTGTTCATTAATCAGCTCCGAAAGAAGCTCGAAAAGAATCCGTCGGATCCGAAATATCTTCTTACTGAGCCGTGGGTTGGCTATCGGTTCAACCTGCCTCAATAGAATACTTAGCTAACATTTATGACTTATTTATGACCTGTCGGCTAGGCTGATAGGTTGTGCGCGATGCACTAATACCGGCCCTTCAGGTACTGACACCACAGCGCGTTGGCTCTCCAGGCGATCTCCATATCGGCGTCGTATTTACGGACTTTGAGAACACCAGAGTAGCCCTGAAGGCTGCGGCGAGCTTATCGACCGGGCTGGAGGCGGACATCGATCTGGTTGTGCCTCAAATCGTGCCCTTTCCACTACCACTTGCGCGCCCGGCGGTTCCTCCGGAGTTCATATTACAGCGGCTTCGCGGCCTCGTCGTGGCTGCTGGCGTGCAACCCAGTATCTATATCTATTTCTGCCGCGACAGGCTTCAAACACTGCTCCAGGTTCTGGAGCCGCATTCTGTAATCGTCGTTGGGAGCAAAAAGCGGTGGTTCCCGACCCAGCACGAGCGCCTGGCCAGAGCGCTGTGCAAGAACGGGCATGACGTGATTTTAGCGAGATGGCCGTGAGCAAAAACCTTTTAAACCGGTGGTCACAGACCGCCGCTACAGATGAGAAAAGAAGCTTCAGTATCTGAACCACAGCGGGGCAGCAGTGCGACCAAGGTTGTCGTGGCCAGCACGGTCATGCTCTCCTTCATCTCGTTCTGGAGGGCGGCCGCCATCGTTCTGAACGACCTTGGTTCGAGCGTTTATTACGCCGGCGGTATTGCCGAGCAGGCCATCGGCAGGAGTGCGCCCTGGTTCATCATGGGCGTGATGTTGTTCAGCTTTGCCGTGCGTTCGATTTACATGGAAAGCAGCAGCATGTTCGTGCGCGGCGGCGTGTACGTGGTCGTGCGCGACGCGATGGGACCTTTCATCGCGCGGCTCTCGGTTTCCGCCCTGCTGTTCGACTACGTTCTCACCGGTCCGATCAGCAGCGTCAGCGCCGGCCAGTATCTCGGACGATTGGTCAACGAAGCCAGCGAGCTTCTCGGTAATCAGTTCCGTATAGTTCCAAATCAGTTTGCAGTGTTCTTCGCCGTCCTGGTGACGGTGTATTTCTGGTGGAGCAACATCAAAGGTCTCCACGAGTCGAGCGGCAAAGCCCTGCGCATCATGCAGGTCACCACGGTGATGGTGGTGATCTTTCTCGTCTGGTGCGGGCTGACACTGCTTGTTCGAGGGCCGGCGCAAATACCTCCGCCGCCCGTTCCCTCAAGCCTGGAATTCAGCGAAGAGGGACTGGGATGGTTCAAGGGCACAATGTGGCCGACCATCCCGGTTGTTGCCATCATCATCGCGTTCGGCCACTCCCTGCTGTCCATGAGCGGCTTCGAAACGCTCGCCCAGGTCTATCGAGAGATCGCATCGCCCAAGCTGAAGAACCTGTACCGCACCAGCAACATCGTCTGCATCTATGCGCTGGTCTCGACCGGTGGCATCACGCTGCTCGCTGCAATGATCATCCCGGACAACGTGCGGAAGAACTATGTGGAGAATCTGCTTGGCGGCCTTGCGATGCACCTCGTCGGGCCCGAGCTGTTGCGGCTCGCCTTTCACATCTTCGTCGTGATCATTGGAGTGTTGATCCTTTCCGGCGCGGTAAATACATCCATCATCGGCGCAAATGGCGTGATGAATCGCGTGGCCGAAGACGGCGTGCTCGATCCGTGGTTCCAGAAGCCGCATCGGCGCTACGGCACAACTTTCCGGATCATCAATCTGATTACCCTGTTGCAACTGATCACTGTCGTCGCCAGCCGGGGCCAGACGTACCTGCTGGGCGAAGCGTATGCCTTCGGCATCGTCTGGAGTTTCTTTTTGAAAGCCCTGAGCGTGCTGGTCCTTCGTTTTCAGCGGCACGACCAGGAATACAAGATGCCCCTGAACATCAGAGTGGGCGGCCGCGAGATTCCGATCGGCCTGGCGATCACCACGCTGATCCTGTTCTTCGTCGCGGTGGCGAACCTGTTCTCGAAGCAAATCGCGACGATCTCCGGCGTGTCGTTCACGCTTGTGCTGTTCACGATTTTCACGATCTCCGAACGCCGTGGGCATAAGAAGAGAGAAAAGAAGAACGGCCTGGAGCAGTTCAATCTCGACATGCGGCCGGAGATTTCAACGGATTCGATACAGGTACGTCCCGGTTGCGTTCTGGTGGCGGCCCGCGACTACAGTCGAATGGACCACCTGAAAGCCGTCCTCCAGAAAACGAATACCCGTAAACACGACATCGTGGTGATGACGATTCGAGGTGTGTCCACTGCCGGCACCGGCGAATACGGATTGAACGAACAGCAGTTGTTCACCGATTATGAGAGGGAACTCTTCACTCGTGTTGTCAAGCTCGCGGAAAAAGAAGGGAAGCCTGTGCAGTTGCTCACGGTTCCCGGAGTCAATCCGTTTGACGCCATGGTTCAAACCGCCGCGACTCTAAAGGCATCGCGCCTCGTGAGCGGCGTTTCGGCTCGAATGGACTCCGAGGAGCTTGCGCGCCGTATTGGGCAAGCCTGGGAAAGATTGCCGGAGCCACGTCACGCCTTTTCCCTCGAAATTATCGCGCCCGGACGCCCGTCCATCTTTGTAAACCTCGGCCCTCACCCGCCGCGGCTATGGCCGGAAGATGTCGATCTTGTCCACGACATATGGCTCGAACTCAGCGAGAACTTCGGCTCCAAACTTCACCATCGCGATGTGGTCGGAGTTGCACTTCGCCGGATGAACGAGGAATTGCGCGCAGGCAACCGCCAATCCGTTGTCGCCGACGTGCGCGAAGAGCTGAATCATCGGGACCCTAAAGTATAGACGGACCCTTCGTACAGAGACGGGAGAGGCTAAAATCTGAGTATGAATCGCCGTGACTTTATTCTCGCCTTCGGCGCTATGGCGGCCATGCCCGGCGAGCGCCAGGTACGATTGCGTTCGAATCCTTTCACGCTGGGTGTCGCTTCGGGCGATCCCGCTCCGGGCGGAGTCGTTTTATGGACCCGGCTTGCCGGCATTGATCCGCAGCGTGTTGCCGTGGACTGGGAGATCGCTGAGGACGATCGCTTTCGGCGTATCGCGAAGAAGGGATCGAGTCTGGCGCTGAAGGAATTCGGCTATTCCATTCATGCGGAAGTCGGCGGGCTTCAGCCCGGTCGGGACTACTGGTACCGTTTCAGTGCGGGCGGCGAGGCCAGTCCTGTTGGAAAAACGCGCACGGCGCGCACATCGTCCGGCGCAGCGAATCCATTTCGCTTTGCATTCGTTTCCTGCCAGAACTACGAGCACGGTTATTTCACGGCTTTTCGCCATCTGGCCGCGGAAGATCTGGATGTAGTGGTCCATCTCGGCGACTACATTTATGAAACGCGCTTCGGAACGACCATTGTCCGGCAGCACGAAGCAGGAGAAGTGTTCACCCTGGACCAGTATCGAGCGCGATATTCGCTTTATCGCTCCGATCCCGACTTGCAGGCGGCACATGCGGCATTTCCATGGATCGTAACGCCGGATGATCACGAGGTGCAGGACAACTACGCCGGTGCGATATCCAAAAACGAGGTTCCGCCGGAGGAATTCCTGCGCCGCCGAGCCGCTGCCTACCAGGCTTATTACGAATTCATGCCACTGCGAAGGACGTCGATGCCGGCGGGACCGGATATATCTCTTTTCCGCAAACTATCCTTCGGAAACCTGATCGACTTCCACGTCCTCGATACGCGCCAGTATCGATCGGATCAGCCTTGCGGTGACGGGCGCAAGCCGCGCTGCGCGGCTGCTCTGGCTCCAAGCCAGACAATGATGGGAGCGAAACAGGAAAATTGGCTCATGAATGGGCTGCGTTCGTCGCAGGCACGATGGAATGTTCTGGCGAATCAGGTCATGATTGCCGACGTCGCACAGCCGCAGGATGGGGCCAGGACCTATTCCATGGACACGTGGGGAGGCTATGTCGAAGCGCGAAAACGTCTGATGAATTTTCTGGGCCAGGCCCGGCCATCCAATCCGGTCGTCATTACCGGCGACATCCATTCCAACTGGGTTTCCGATTTGAAATTGGACTTCGATAATCCATCTTCAGCCACGGTCGGAACCGAATTCGTTGGCACGTCCATCACTTCCGGCGGTGATGGGAACGACTCGGTTCCCCAGGGGCTGTTCGAGTTGAATCCACATATCAAATTCTTCAACACACGTCGTGGTTACGTGCGGGCGACTGTCACGCCTTCGCTCTGGACCAGTGACTACCGTGTGGTACCCTTCGTGAGCCGCCCCGGCGCTCCCGTTGAGACCCGCGCCTCGTTTGTCGTCGAAAATGGCAAGCTCGGCGCCCACCGTGCGTAAAAAAAGGGGCTACGCCCCTTTTTTTACGCCGTCCTAGAGGGAGTTTGACAGTACTCCTGCTGTTTGTTGTAATTGCCAGCACGATGCGAACTCGGTTTCCCAAAATCTTCACAGCACTACTTATTTTGTCCGGTCCGGCGGCCCTTCTGGTCTTCTCTCAGTTGGGTGGAAACGTCGTACCGCTGCGCCACGTCCACGATCCGTATCCCGTCTTCACCGACATTGCTGTTGATCCGGACGCGAACGTTTTGGCGGTAACGGACGAGAACCTGTTCAGCCTGCGAACCTACGACAGGGATCTTTCGAGCAACCTGGTTGCCGATCCCCGCACGGTGGTGACAGGGACGAAAACCGGAGTCGACTTCATTTGCGGAGTGGCGCTCGATTTCCTGAACAGACAGATCTTCGCCGCCAACAATGACACGGACTCCGACGTGGTGGTCTTCAACTACGATGCGCAGGGCAATGTACCTCCTGTGCGATCCCTGAGGACGGCTTCCGCAGGCACATGGGGCGTGGCGCTGGACTTGACCAACAACGAAGTGGCCGTGACGGTCCAGCACATCAATAAGGTGGAAGTCTATCGCCGGGAGGCCAAAGACGATGACAAACCGCTCCGAATCATTCAGGGACAGGAGACAGGTCTTTCCGATCCGCATGGAATATTCGTCGATGCCCGGAACAACGAACTGTTCGTTGCCAACCACGATTCCTATCACGAAGTTTTAACCGGAGAAAGCGAGCGCAATGCTGACGCCGCGACGATCGCGCGCGGAACTTTCGAGCCGGGAGCTCAGCCCAGGGCCACTCTCAATCTTCGTCCTTCGAAGGGAAAATTTGTCGATCCAGCGATCACTATTTACGCACGGAACGCACAAGGCAACGCAATACCGCGCCGGGTGATCCGCGGTCCGAAAACCGAGTTGAGCCTGCCGATGAAGATCTTCGTCGATACCGTTCATAACGAACTCTTCGTCGCCAACAGCGGCACGAACTCCATCCTGGTTTTCAGCAGGACGGCCAACGGCGATGCAGCGCCGATCCGGAAAATCCAGGGACCTGGCAGCGGACTCCGGAAGCCCGTTGGATTGTTCGTCGACACAAAGAATGACGAAGTGTGGGCAACGAATCCCGAGGAACATTCGGCCACGGTCTATAGGCGCACGGCACAAGGCAATGCCGCGCCCTTGCGTACTCTGCGCGGCGCGCCCCAGGGCACTCCTGCGACAGGTATTGGTAATCCGGGAGGCATTGCCTATGACCCGCTGCGCGAACAGATTCTGGTGCCGAACTGAGTGGCCAATCCGCGTATCGCGGTATTCGCCAGGCTGGCGAATGGCAACGTAGCGCCGGTAAGAGTGATTGAAGGCGGACGCACGCGGCTGTCGAGGACGTCCCACGCCATCGCGTTCGATGAGAAAAGAGATGAGATCGCCGTTCCGAATCCTTTCGCCGAAGCGGTTCTTTTCTTCCGCGGAGCTGCGAGCGGCGACGAAGCTCCCGTCCGCACCATTCAGGGACCGCGAACACTGCTGGAAGACAATGACGAACTGGCCCTGGACAGTGTTCACGGAGAAGTCATCGTGCCCACGCGCCAGGCGCTGCTCGTCTTTTCCACACAAGCCAACGGCGATGTTGCTCCACTCCGAATCATTGCCGGGCCAAAAACCATGATTGAGCGCGCGCGCGGAATTGCGGTGGATCCCGTCAACAATATCATTGCTGTCGGTAACCGCGATCCCCAGGGCATTCTGATCTTCAACCGGACGGACGAGGGCGACGTGGCCCCGAAGGCCATCATCTCCGGTCCGAAAACAGGCATCTATACCACGAAAGGATTCACGATCAATCCCGAACGCAAGGAGCTCATTGCGACTGTGGAAGCGCGGGCCGTGCAGGTGACGCGCAACCTGGACGAGTCATTCGTCGGAATTTGGAATATCACGGACAACGGTGATGTGGCGCCCAAGGCGATCATCAAAGGTCGAGACACCCTGCTGATTGCACCCCGGGGTGCCGCGCTCGATCTGCGACATCAGGAAATCTTCGTCATCGATAAAGTTCAAAACTCATTCTTCGCCTACAGTTGGGCAAAGATAATGGAGGGGGTACGGCGCTGACCGCCGTTCGCAAGGGAGGGACCGTCATGCGAATGACCGTATTCGTTTTCGTCCTGGTGCTGTTGGTGCCTGGGGCCGCAGTCGCCCAGGAATGGGAGGAGTACGTCAACAAGCAGGACGGCTTTAAGGTGAACTTTCCGAGCCCGCCGAATATGACGGAGACCACGTGGAAGTCGGAAATGGACTACACGCTTCCGGCACGTGTGTACAGCGCTGACAAGGACCGCGAGCGTTACTCGGTAACCGTTGTCGATTATACCGGCCTCGAACAACAGGGCATTGAGCGCTCCAGGACATGTCCGCCGGGCAACCAGCAATGCCGTGCAAACGCCCCACCCGCTATCGGTCCCGGGTACTGGAAGCAGGATGAGAGAGGGGCGATCGTATATGCGACGTTCAAGCTCCTCCAGCGGGACGCCAAACTGGCAAGTCTCAACTGGGAATGGCAGGACATGGTTGAAGGACACTTCATACAATTGACCAACAACGCCGATCAGTCCCGCACCTTTGCCTACGTCGCGATGCACGAGAACAAGCTGTATATCGTGGAGGGCACGGTGCCGAAGGGATATCCGGAACCGGGATTGTTTCAACAATCGATGGGGTGGGTTGACAAGGACGGAAACGGGATCCGTTATCAAATGATCTATTCCAACTCGTACCACGGCATGGGCGTGTACCCGGTGCCTCCGCGAGCCGGCAGAGGCGGTGCTGCTGGTCCTCCGCGTGGTGACAGATAAGAGAAGAAGAGAAGCCTTCGGGCTACCGCTTATCGACCATGATCACACCGCCCTTGATCACAACCTTTGCATTCAGCATATTCCAATAGCCCTCCAGCGGATTGCCGCCCAGGAGAACGATGTCCGCAAGCTTACCCTTCTCCAGCGTCCCGAGATCGTTGCTCATCTCGATGTACGATGCGGTGTTCGGTCCCATGAGCTTGATGATGTCCTGCATTGAAAACATCAGGTTGAGGGTCTTCAGTTCATGCTCCAACCCGGCCCTCGGTTCATAGCCTGTGTCGGTACCGTAACCGTAGATAACGCCTGCATCCCAGGATGTCCGCGCATTCACGGCCTTGTAACCTGCTTCCTGCCCCCGGCCGTCACCATCCAGGATGGATTCCGGCCACGCTTTGCCGTCCCGGAACCGCGGCTTGTTGTCGTTGGCAAACACGCCAAAGACCGGCACTCCGAAACCGATGGTCGACAACTGCTTCACGCCGGCAGCAGCCACCCTCGTGGCGTCCTCAAAGCTCAACCAGCCGAAATGGGGAGTATGAACGAGCTTGGGTACACCGGCATCGACGGCCGCCATCATCGCTTGCGGGCTCACTGCGTGTATCTGGATCCAGACGCCGGCTTTCTTTGATTCGTCCACGATGGCTCTGAGATTTTCCATTTGTGTGGCAGTAGGTCCGGGCTTGGGGGTGAGCGCCATCTCCCCAATAAACTTGATTCCAAGTCCGGCCTGTCTCCGCACCTCGGCACGCGCCTTTTCCGGCGTGTTGTTGTCCAGATCCACTCTCCCGGACGGGATGATTCGCGGCCCTTTGATGACGCCTTTCTCGATATGGTCTTTAAGCGTCAGGTTTCCTTCCGGAGGACCGCCTCCGGAGAGGATCGTCGTGTACCCGGCCTCGAGAAGCTGTTGCATCTGTACCTTCTCGTCAGGTCCGGTGTTGACGTGGCGGTGCCCGTCGATAAATCCCGGCATTGCAGTCATGCCGCGCGCGTCAATGGTCTGCACTCCGGAGACGTTTGCGGGGCCGGCCGAGACCGAGGCGAGCCGTCCGCCGCGAATTACGATCGAACCCTGATTGATGACGTCGCCGTTGCCGACGATGATCCGCGCGTTGGTGATCACGAGATCCTGGGCGCTAAGATTCCGCACGCTGCCCAGGGTCCAAAAGAAGGCCAGCAAAGCAAAGGCGACCAGTCTTTTCATTCCCGAAGACCTCCCAATTCGGCCGCCATCATAACCTAAAAGTCGATCCGCCGACCCTGCTAACCCAGGCCATTCTTCAGCACGTTCTGCATCGCCTCGACAAAGGTATCGATCTCCTCGAGAGGCGTGTAGATGTTCGGCGTCACCCGCAGCCCGCGGTAGCTCAGCTTCGAGTCCCTGGGGTTATTGTGTCCCACCGCAGTGATGACGATGCGGTACTTGTCCCACAGATGCGTCACCAGCTTATCGGAGTCGATGCCATCGATTGAAACGACTGCCAGTCCCCACGTTTGTCCGGGTTCGAGGGTGGAATGCAGTCGGATCCGCGGATTTTTCTTCAACTCGTTTGCCCAGCGCATGGTCAGGTAGCGCAGCCGGGCGGCTTTCCGCTCGATGCCAATCGCTTGCTGAAACGCGATGGCTTCGTTGATTGCCGCTTTGGGCGCGGCGGGACTCGTGCCGATCTCCTCGAACTTGCGAATGTCCTTGTCGTTTCGTTCAGGAGCGGCTTGTAGCGGCCAGGTCGATGCAATCCGATCCTTGCGCACGTAGAGCAGGCCGGTTCCGAGCGGGGCGAGCAGCCATTTGTGCAGACTGACGCCGTAGTAGTCCATCTCAAGGTCGCGCAATTGGTACGGGAAGTGTCCCATCGCGTGCGCGCCATCGACGATCGAGATGATGCCGCGCCGCCGTGCCATCAGGGCGAGATCGCGCACAGGAAAGAGTTGTCCGGACTGGTTGGTGATGTGGCAGAAGTGCAGCACCCTGGTCTGCGGCGTAATGGCGGTCTGGAATCGCTGCAGCAAGTCGGCCTGGGTGGTGGGGCATGGAAAATCGAGACGCGTGACTTTGATCTTGTCGCGCCTTGCGCGCTGGTCCCAGGTCGTCAGCATGCGCGGGTAGTCCTGTTCGGTCGTGATAACTTCGTCGCCCGGCTTCAGGTCGATGCCCATCTGCGCAATCTGGAGCGATTCGCTGGCGTTGCGCGTGATGGCGATCTCGTCGGGGTCCGCGCCGAATTCTGCGCCCAGCCTGCGCCGCGCCGTCTCGATATTCTTCTCAATCATGCCGCGGTGATACGCGGGCGCTTGATTGGACCAATCCATGTATCGTTTGCACGCCTCGTGCACCACTGTCGGCGCAGGGCACTGATTGCCGTTGTTCAGATTGATGAGCGTACGATCCAGTGTGAAGGCGAACTGGATCTCACGCCAGTACGACTCGTCGGCGGCAACTTCCTCCGGCGTTCGTTCAGCAACCGCCGCCGTCGCCGCCATCACTTCAGGGATCCCCACGGGCCGTAGCGCAAATGCCAAACCCGGCGCGCCCCCGGCAAGTCGCAGAAACGAGCGTCGACTCGACATGCGATCCTCCTTTGGCGATGAGAGATTGAAGATTGAAGACAGTATACTCTCCCGCCTGGCAACCACATCTGGTCGCGGTCGATGAGCGTAGCAGGCGAATTAACGGCGGAGGTGGATCACTTCTGTTTGCGTTGCCCTAACTGAGCCGTCGCCGACAGAGACCTGAGGGTCCGCTCTGAGCAGGAGACCTCGAGTGCAACGGCCAACGCGCGAAAAGATTGAGCGTCATGCCGAAGCAGGCTTGCGCGTTCAACCTGTCTGTTTTGGACTTCACACGGGAGGCCGTTCAGGGCTGACATGATGCGATCGGCCATAGCCTCGTCTTGCGCTGCCAGGTCCTGGTATATCTCCATCAAATCCCAAACCGATTTCACGTGCCCTCCGGGTCTGCAGGTTTCTGACCTGCGACAGGCCCGTACGTAGCAGATGAGTGGCCAACTCTAAGCTCTTGGTTTTTCAGTCGGAAGAGCGTCGACTACGACGGAAAATGTCGGAAGGCTTGACGATTTATGTCGGTGCCTGGAAGGGAGGCTCGGCTGAAAGAATCTGCGTGTCGCATCTACAAAAAGTGTAATGGCGCCCACGAAAAGTAGACCGGCAAAGCATAGAAGAATTTGAGCCGACAATTCCATCTGCTGAACTCCAGACCGTCACATTCGGGTTCAGGGTTGTTATCGGCAAGTTCACGATTGAGAATTAGATGTATTGCAGGGCGATCTGGTGGCCGTAACCGCGCAATCGAAAACTTGATCTGCGAACCGCGCGGTCATAGAATGCAGCGATGCAACCACTCATCTTTTTGTTTGTTCTGTCGGCTTCGCTGTTCGCCCAGCAACAGGGTGGCCGCGGGGCAGCTCCCGCACAGGCTCCGAAGAACCTGAAACTTCTCGCGCAGAATACCGAAATTCCCTTCGTCATGCGGGGCTTCAATGAGGCGCTGGGAGTGGAGTGCACGTATTGCCATGTGCAAGGCGATTTCGCGGCCGATACGAATCCCAAGAAGGAAATTGCCCGCAAGATGATCACCATGGTGCGGCTGATCGATACCAGTTTTCCGAGTAGCGCCGGGGCTTTTCCCGATGGCTATCACGAAGTGGATTGCAGCACGTGCCATCGGGGAAGCGTAAAACCGGAGACAAAGGCGCCCAGGAAATTCTACAACCGGGGTAACTCGCTGGGCGCACCACCGCCGGCTCAGACGCCCGGGGTCAGTCTAAAGTTGCTGCCTCCGGATACTCACGTACACGGGGCAGACTCGTTGATGGGCGAGTTTCGCGACGCGCTCAACGTGGACTGCAACTATTGTCACGGCGGCGGAAGGCCCCAGGAAGTGGACATCAACCCGCGGAAGGATATCGCGCGCAAGATGATCATGCTGGTGCGGCAGATCAATTCTAATTTTACCGGCACGGGCGTTTTCCCCGTCGGGGAGCAGGTGGTGACCTGCTGGACATGCCACCGCGGCGACACGCATCCGGTGAGCGTGAGCAACAAGCGATACGACCCGCCGGCGCCAAAGCAATAGGGGCGAAAGCCGCCCGGCCTTCAACAACCGCATGACTAAGAATGAGGAGACGTAGATGGGGCACTTGATGAGATCAAGAATCACGTGGTTGATCGCTGCGGGTTT
>WNFO01000224.1_pt1 | contig 39505 bp, 27 predicted proteins | sample 5400251 | NCBI WGS metagenome assembly WNFO01 (sample SAMN13153354, study PRJNA577476) | soil metagenome | isolation source: 100 cm saprolite under Madrone tree | place: USA:California | collected 2016-06-14 | reverse complement strand
GCGCTTCGCTGCCAACGCCGCGACATTGATTGTTGCCGGAAGGCAATTCAGCGGCATGTCCACCAACGTCGTGTAGCCACCAGCCGCCGCACTGCGCGTCGCCGTTTCAAATCCTTCCCAGTCCGCGCGACCGGGATCATTGATGTGAACATGAGAATCGACCAGCCCGGGAAATATGGCCGCATCGCCAAAATCCTGCGCTTTCGCCTCAGCCGGCGCTTGATCCACGGAAACTACGCCGCGGATTCGCTCTCCTTCGACCAAAACGGCGGCGGGACGCACCCCGTCCGGCGTTACTACCCGGCTGGAAAGAAAGGCGTGCAAGCTCATGGCCACACGAAGGTCTCGGAGAGTTCGGTTCGAATGAAAACCGAGCCTAGCTTTATATGCTCACTTTTTCAAGGCGCCAAAATCGATAATTAGCCTCGAAAAAACTTCTGGCTGTATGTCCGCCCGGCATATACTTACCGCGTGACGGCACCATCAAGCTGACTGTCTTTTGAACCCATCAGCTCGTCGGCAGTTGCGGCGTTTCGAATGGACGACGGCGATTACTTATGAATAGATCCTTTATGGCGCGCGCCATTCAGCTATCGATTGAAGGAGTTCGCTCTGGCCAAGGAGGTCCATTCGGCTCGGTAATTGTCAAAGATGGCAAGATTATCGCCGAGGCTGCAAATCAGGTTACTTCAAACAATGATCCCACTGCACATGCCGAGGTACTGGCAATCCGCAAAGCTTGCGAAAGCCTGCGCTGCTTCGAATTAAAAAATTGCGAGTTGTATACTTCCTGTGAACCATGCCCCATGTGTCTGGGCGCGATTTATTGGGCCCGTCTCTCGCGCATCTATTTCGCCAATACCGCTGAAGACGCCGCCAAAATTGGTTTCGACGATTCCTTTATTTATAGTGAGTTGAAGCAGCCTTATTCGGAACGCCGCATACCTGCTGTGCAAATCATGAGGGAAGAGGCTCTCGTAGGGTTTCGAGCCTGGGCAGACAAGCCCGACAAGACCTCATACTAGATGCCAGACGCTCTCACCGCTCATCGCAAGGTTGACGACCGGCAATTCGGTGTCGTTAATATCCAACCTGGATTTCAGCAAAGCGGTTCCGGACTTGAAGTCGGCCACAAGTAGCTGTTGTACGAAGAGCGGAGCGAATGAAGGAACAGATTCCAACAGCTGAGACCGCTGGCGGCGTCCGCGCGGATGCGTCCACGGGACTTGTTTCCGGTTTGCACAAAGCCAGCATCTTCGCCGGACGCTTCCGCTGGGTTATCTGCGGCCTGTTATTCCTGGGTGTGACTAAGAACTACATGGATCGGCAAGTGTTGGGTGTGCTGAAAGGGCCGCTGCAACACGAATTTGGCTGGAACGAAATTGATTACGGCAATCTGGTGTTCGCATTTCAGACCGCTTATGCGCTGGGAATGGTGTGCATGGGCCGGCTGATCGATCGGCTAGGAACGCGAATTGGTTATGCGGTGGCGATGGTGTTCTGGAGCATCGCATCGATGGGTCATGCCATCGCAAATTCTCTTGTCGGCTTTGCAATGGCACGAGCGGCTTTAGGATTCGGCGAAGCGGGAGTGTTTCCGGCGAGCATTAAAAGCGTGGCAGAGTGGTTTCCGAGGAAGGAGCGGGCGCTAGCGACGGGAATCTTCAATGCGGGAACCAATATCGGGGCGATCGTTACCTCGCTGGTTGTGCCCTGGATTGCCATCCATCTCGGCTGGCGATGGACCTTCCTTTTCACCGGAGCTCTCGGTTTTGCGTGGCTGATTTTCTGGCTACTCTTTTACAGAAAACCAGAAGAACATCCGTCATGCACGAAAAGGGAGCTGGAGCTGATCCAAAGCGATCCGATAACTTCTTCGGGCAAGATCAAATGGGTACAGTTACTTCCTCACAGACAGACCTGGACATTTGCGATAGCAAAATTTTTAATTGATCCGATCTGGTGGTTTTACCTCTTCTGGATTCCGGATTACCTGCAGCGAGAACACGGCCTGAGGTTAACGCAAATTGGGATACCGATTTTGGTGATCTACCTGATTTCAGATTTTGGGAGTGTCGGAGGGGGATGGCTTTCTTCCACGCTGATTCGAAGAGGCTTTTCCGTGAACGCTGCGCGCAAGTGGGCAATGTTTCTCTGTGCGCTGATGGTAGTGCCAGTCGCAATTGTGTATCGCTTGTCCGGGCTGTGGTCCACGACACTGCTGATTGGCCTCGCGGCAGCAGGGCACCAAGGATTCTCGTCCAATGTTTTCACGTTGCCTTCTGACCTTTTCCCATCCCGAGCCGTTGGGTCAGTGGTGGGGATTGGGGGGATGGCGGGAGCAGTTGGGGGAATGCTGATTTCGCAAATCGTTGGCCATGTTCTGCAATGGACAGGGAGTTACACGATTCCTTTTTTCATTGCGGCGTGCGCGTATTTGGTGGCCCTAATGTTCGTTCATTTGCTGAGTCCGAAACTTGCTCCCGCGCAGATTGGGGAACCGTGATTTGTTGCGGTCGTTGGCCAGCAGCCACGTGGACGGACATGTTTTGGCAATAGATGAAGCCTGGCTGGTCGGCCGAGGAGCGTATGCATCTTTCAATCGAAGAAAAGAGCCAGTGCCGCTGGGACCTGATCAGTCTCGGTGAAGTGATGTTGCGTTTTGATCCGGGCGAATACCGCATCTGGACAACTCGACGGTTCGCGGTGAGCGAAGGCGGCGGAGAGTACAACGTAGCGCGAGGATTGAAGCGCTGCTTCGGCCTCGAAACGGCAATTGTGACAGCCTTTGCGAAAAATCCAGTGGGCTCACTATTGCAGGACTTGATCTATCAGGGAGGCGTCGATTCCTCACTAATTCGCTGGATGGACTATGACGGGGTAGGAAGAACAGTCCGAAACGGTCTGAACTTTACGGAACGGGGCTACGGAGTGCGGGCGGCGCTCGGATGCTCTGACCGAGGGCATACGGCGGTGGCGGCGCTGAAGCCAGGCGATATTGATTGGGATGAAATCTTTGCCACGCATGGCGCCCGCTGGCTGCATACGGGCGGAATTTTTTGTGCTCTATCGGAGACAACACCGGAAGTGGCGATGGAAGCTGCACAGGCGGCGCGGAAGCACGGCGCCGTCGTTTCCTACGATCTAAACTATCGCGATTCGTTGTGGAAATCGTTCGGTGGGAAAAAGAGAGCACAAGAGGTGAACCGTAGACTAGCGCCTTATGTGGACGTGATGTTGGGCAACGAGGAAGATTTTTCCGCTGCGCTCGGCTACGAAATTCCCGGGACGAACGATAGTCTTTCCGCGCTTGATCCGGAAGGCTTCATAAGCATGATCCGCAAAGTAGTAGCTGACTTCCCTCTGAAGGTGGTGGCGACGACTTTGAGAAAAGCGACCACGGCAACGCGAAACGACTGGGGCGCGATTTGTTATTGCGATGGAGAATTTTATCAAGCGAAGAATCGCGAGAATCTGGAAATTCTGGACCGCGTGGGAGGAGGGGACTCTTTTGCATCAGGGCTCATCTACGGATTTCTTGCGGGAAAGGACGCGCAGTGGGCGGTGGAATGCGGCGCCGCGCATGGCGCGCTGGCAATGACAACCCCGGGAGACACGACGATGGCGACGCTTGAGGAAGTGCTGCAAGTTATGAAAGGAGAGGGAGCTCGAATTGCCCGCTGATAAAACGGAGATGGCTGCTTCGACTGGAAAAAAAGAAGTGCGCGCCCTTATAGAGTCCGTCGGCATTGTGCCGGTGATCCGCGTGTCCTCCCCGCAAGAAGCCCATTTTGCGGCTGAAGCGGTATGCCAGGGAGGCATTCCGATCGTGGAGATTACGATGACCGTGCCCGGCGCGCTCGCGGTAATTTCCGAGCTTTCGAGGAGCATGCCACAAGTATTGGTCGGAGCCGGAACCGTACTCGATGAAGAGTCGGCATTGAGATGCGCGGAAGCTGGAGCGCAATTCCTGGTTACGCCCGGCTTTGACGCAGCGACCGTAGCCGCCGCGCGAAAACTGCAATTGCTCATCATGGTTGGAGCGCTTACACCGACGGAAGTGATGGCGGCTTGGAAAGCGGGAGCGGACTTAATAAAAATCTTCCCTTGTGGAAATTCGGGCGGGGCCAACTACATCAAGGCCTTGAAAGGACCATTTCCACAGGTGCCCATGGTGCCCACGGGCGGCGTGAATCTTGAGACCGCGGCCGGATATATTCGCGCAGGAGCGGCAGCGCTGGGCGTGGGCGGAGAGTTGATCGTGAAAGAGGCGCTGCAATCACGCCAGGCGGAGATTATTCGCAGTTTGGCGGCGCGCTTTGTGGATTTAGTGAAGGAAGCGAGAAATCCGGAGCGGATTTCGCACGCGAGACGATGACACATTTACAATTATTGATTGACTCCGCTTGCCAGAAATCCGCCATCGACGATGAGCGTGTGGCCAGTGACGAAGCTCGCGGCCTCGGACGCAAGAAACACCGCGGCCCCGACCAGTTCTTCGACCTTCCCAAAGCGTCGCATGGGCGTGCGAAGAAGGAATTCCTTGCCGCGCTCAGTGCCGTCCAGAAGCGCGGAGTTGAGATCGGTCCGGAAAACTCCTGGCGCGATGGCGTTGACGCAGACATTGTGCTGCGCCCACTCGATGGCAAGAGACTTTGTCAGCGACGCGACAGCGGCTTTGCTTGCCGAGTAGGCAGCAACTTCGTACAAGGCCACGAAAGAAGAGAGCGACGCAATATTAATGATGCGGCCATACCCGCGTTCGACCATGTGACGGCCAATTACCCGGCATGCGCGAAGCGTTCCATTCAGATTCGTTTCGAGAATCGAGTTCCACTCCGCGTCGGAGAGGTCCAGCGTGGGTGTACGTTTGGTCCGTCCGGCGCAATTCACAAGGATGTGGACATCGCCAAAAGCTTCGCGTGTTGCTTCGAGAAGATGCTGGATCGTGGCTTCGTCGGTAACGTCGCAAGTGATCTCGAGAGAATGTCTTCCGAGAGCTTGGATCTCTTGTGTGGCGGCGCGCACAAGGTCGCCACGGCGTCCAGTGGTTACGACGTCAGCGCCGGCGATGGCGAGACCCTTGGCTAGCGCCAGGCCGATGCCACTCGTGCCGCCGATTACCAGAGCCGTTTTATTTTTGAGACTTAGTTGAGGATGACCCAAGCGTTTCTCCTCTCACGCAGCTGCAAGTCGGTCAGATTTTACAGAGAGCAGGCAAATTAGCAAATGCGGAATCGCGAATTGGGCACCGGCAACTCAGGACGTCGACGTCAGCGGGTAACGGTGTTTGTGGCAAAGAAAAGTCTGGGATGGCATATTATTCAACCGATTTCAACGGCCAGAAAAAGAATGTGAGGACAATGATGCCAATCAACCGCCGCGAGCTAGTTTCACTCTTGCCGACTGCTCTTTTTCTGTCCGCAGTCGCGCCGGGGTTTTCTGATGCAGAGAGCGACGATACTCCGCCGAATCCCTTGCCTTCGGCCGTGTATCCGTTCGCAAACCTTCCTGTGCATCGGTCACCGAAGGTCGAGACGCGCCCTATTCTGAAAGGAAAATTGGCCACCGGCGAGTCCGTTGAAGTTCACGAGACGGTTTTGCCGGCTAAAGGAGCGCCACATCCCCCGCACCACCATGTCCATACGGAGATGTGGCTAATTCGCGAAGGCACAGTGGAAATCACGATTGAGGGAAAAGCTCATCGCCTTGACGGAGGGTCCCTGGCGATGGTGCGTTCTAATGAAGAGCACGGCATCACGAACCCGACCGATAAGCCTGCGACATACTTCGTCGTGGCTATTGGTCCGGGTGCCGACAGCTAGCCGGCGCGCAGAAAGTTCGTAGACTTGCTCATAGAGGAGTTTGCCCGTTACCGTACTTCGCCAGAATATTGACGTAGTAAAAAGAAACCATGCTCTCTTCGAGATTGCTCTAATTTCAAGTACCATACGAAGGCTCGAGTGACGATTCCGCTTTCGGCGTCGGGCATTGTTAGAATTTGTCAGTGCGTCGGATCGGATTGTTCGCCGACCGTGTGCGTTAAACGGGACAGCCGGTCGGGAATTGAGCATCGAATATGGTTTTCATAACCGAAGATTTTTTGTTGCAAGGACGTGCGGCGCGGCGCCTCTATCATGAGTATGCCCAAGAGGTTCCGCTACTGGATTTTCATTGCCACCTTCCTCCGCGGGACATTGCCGAAAACCGCAGTTTCAACAACCTGACTGAAATCTGGTTGGACGGCGATCACTATAAGTGGCGGGCTATGCGCGCTGACGGTGTAGCCGAAGAATTCTGCACCGGCAACGCTGCTCCGTTTGAAAAATTTCTTGCTTGGGCGCGTACGGTTCCACATGCCCTTCGCAATCCTCTCTACCACTGGACTCATCTCGAACTGGCGCGTTACTTCGCGATCGACGACTTGCTCAGCGAAGAAACTGCGGCAGATATCTGGAATCGTACTAATCGCCGGCTTCAGGAAGAAGAAATGTCGGTGCACGGAATATTGAGTAAATTCCATGTGTCCGCTGTCTGCACTACGGATGACCCCACCGATTCCCTTGAATACCACGAGCAAATCAGCGCCTCTGGCATCCCCACACTCGTCTTTCCCACATTTCGTCCCGATGCGGCCATGCGCACCGAGGAGCCGCTCGTGTTTTCTGAATGGGTCGAAAAGCTCGCTGCCTCCGCGAACGTAGATATCACACGGTTCTCGGATTTTCTCGATGCACTCCGAATTCGTCACGACTTTTTCCACCGTCACGGGTGCCGCCTCTCGGACCACGGCTTGAATCAATGTTATTCAGCTTCTTGCGGTGACCACGAGGCTGCGGCGCTTTTTCAGAAAGCTCTCGAGGCGAAGCAGCTTTCGGCCGACGAATCTGCCAAATTTGCGGGATACATGCTGCTTTTTTTTGGCCGGCTGGACGCCGAAAAAGACTGGACCAAGCAATTGCACCTGGGTGCTTATCGCAACGTCAACACGCAAATGTTTCGCCGTTTTGGCCGTGATGTCGGCTGCGACTCGATTGGAGACTGGCCACAAATTTCTGCGCTTGCAACATACATGGATCGGCTCGAGTCGGAAAACGCCTTGCCCCGGATGATCATCTTCAACGTCAATCCTGTAGACAATTATGCTTTTGCCGCTCTGGCCAGTTCCTTCACTCAAGAAGAAATTCGCGGCAAGATTCAGTTCGGTACAGGTTGGTGGTTTTTGGACCAAAAGGAAGGCATCGAGTGGCAGATCAACGCGCTTTCGTACTGCGGCTTGCTCTCCAATTTTGTCGGCATGGTCACCGACTCACGCTCTTTCATGTCTTTTCCTCGCCATGAATATTTCCGGCGAGTCCTGTGCAATTTGCTCGGAACAGAGATGGAAAGGGGCTTGCTCCCCAATGACGAGAAACTCGTCGGCGAGATGGTTAAGGATATTTGCCAGCGGAACGCGGTGAACTATTTTCGTTTGCCGCAGAGCACGCTTCATCCGGAAGCTGCCAGTATCAGCAAGGAACGGCACAGCTAGACACAAAGAAAACCTGGCGCAAAGCGGCATCTTGTCTTGGAAATGCTCCAGAAACTGAAACCATGAGTCTGTATTGCGCACAAGGCGGTCCCGATCGCGAACTCACCTCAACTGAGCTACGAGAGTTTTTGTTTACGACGTTCGAAGGACTCGGAAGCCGCAGCAAGGTTTTGGCCGTTCCTCCCGATCAGACGCGCACCGCATCGCGAGCCGGCGAATTAACACGCTACGCGTGGAATTACTACCGCGAACGTCTCGCCGCTGTGCTGCCTGCCCTGGGCACACACAAAGCGATGTCGGCAGAGCGTATCGCCGCAATGTTTGGCGATGTTCCGCAAAGTCTCTTTCATGTGCACAAATGGCGTGAAGACGTGGAAACGATCGGGACTGTCCCCGCGGAATTTATCCACGAACAGTCGGAAGGGAAGTTGGACTACGAATGGCCCGCGCAGGTGAATCGCCTGATTCTCCATGGAGGATTTGACCTGATTCTGTCCCTCGGACAGGTTGTACCGCACGAAGTGATCGGTATGGCCAACTACAACAAGAACATCTTGGTGGGAACTGGCGGGCCAGACAGCATCAATCGCAGTCACTACTTGGGAGCAGTCTATGGAATGGAACGGATTATGGGACGGGCAGACAATCCTGTACGGCGGGTACTGAACTATGCCGCGTCCCACTTCCTTCGTGACATCCCGATTGTATACGTCCTTACTGTCGTAGCCCGTAACGCCTCCGGAGCAACCGTGGTACGAGGCCTGTTTATTGGCGATGACGAGGAATGCTTTCATCGAGCGGCGGAGCTAAGTTTTCGCGTGAATTTTGTCCTGATGCCGAATCCGATTCGCAAAGCAGTGGTTTATCTCGACCCACACGAGTTCTATAGCACATGGCTAGGAAACAAAGCGATCTATCGTACCCGCATGGCGCTCGAAGATGGCGGGGAGTTGATCGTACTGGCTCCGGGCGTGCGCGAATTCGGCGAAGATCACGGAATCGATCAACTAATTCGCAAATACGGCTATCGCGGCACCGAGGCCACGTTGGCGATGGTGCAGAGGAACCAAGACTTGGCCGCGGACCTGAGCGCAGCGGCGCACCTTATTCATGGATCGTCCGAAGGGCGATTCCAGATCACTTGGTGTCCCGGCCATTTGACTCGCGAAGAGGTGGAGAGGGCGGGTTTCGAATACGGTGAACTCGGCCAGATGCTCCAGCGGTACGATCCGAGGAAACTGCAGCATGGTTGGAATTGCGCGATGGGTGAGGATATTTACTTCATCGAAAATCCCGGACTGGGTTTGTGGGCTTCTCAAGATCGATTTTAGGATCAGATTCTATCGGTACGTCGTGTCGACAAAGAGTCGGATTTGGCGATTTTGGCAGGGTCGCCGCTCGTGGTCGGCACTTACTTCGCAACTTGTTGACCGCGTTTTCTTCACGGAAGCTGACGGACGGTTCCGCGTATCAGGAACTCCGTAGGCAGAACCCGCTGGCTGAAGGTCATTTGAGGATGATGCAGACGCTCGAGCAGCATCTTCATACAGGTTTCGCCTATTTCCTCCTTATGAACACGCACGGTTGAAAGCGGCGGATCCATCAGAACCGCTTCCTCACGATCGTCGAATCCGACCAGACTGATTTCGTCGGGCACTTTCACGCCTTGCCGGCACAACGATCGCCAAAGTCCGTAGGCGATTTCGTCGTTGCCGGCTACGACGGCAGTTGCTCGTGGCCGGCCGGACAGGATCCGCCCTACACTCTCTTGACCGAAGTCGCCGAAACTCAAGTGACTGCGGCCCTTGATCAAGATGGGCTTGAGTTTTTTCTCGCGCATTGCTTGGCGGTAACCTTCGAATCGGCGATAAAGCCACGGGTAGGAGACATCTCCAGCGAAAACAATCTGCCGGTGCCCCTTGCCGATCAGATGCCGCGTAGCGTAGAGCATGCCACTGAAGTCGTCAAAGCCAACTTGGTCGAATTGCTGATCATCATCCATTCCCACCACATTGTTGCTGAACGCAACCAAAGGCATGTGCATGGACTCAATTCTCCGAAGCAGATTCGGATAAACGGTCCCGGCTAGAATGACTCCGTCAATCAGGCCATGCTCTTGAAGAACGGGAGGCAGGTCGATCTTATTGGGGGGCGTCCTCGGAGAATAATGCAGCGCCGCGAACAGCACGTGTTGTTTCAAACTGCTGGCGTAGGACTCGACCCCTTGGAGAATCCGCGCGTGAAAAGGATGCAGGAAATCGCGATTGCTCAGGAGAAAGCAGACCATTTCCGAGCGTTGTTTAAGAATCCGCCGGGCCTGCGCATTGGGGCGAAATCCAAGACGGCGGATCGCGTCCAGCACTCGTGCGCGCGTTTTGCGGCTGACTTGCGAGCTGGAATTTAGAACGCGCGAAATGGTTCCGATGCCTACACCCGCGGCGCGGGCCACCTCGCGAATCGTCGTTTTTTCTGGAACCGCTTCCATTGTTATGAGGCTCCTTGGCGTCTTCGTGTGTTGCCTGAGCCAGTTGCCAAACCCCTCCGCACCAATTTTCACCGCCGCAAGTTTAGCACACCATGACCCCGCCATCTAAATAATGCGCCTGGGCGGCCCTCCATGCGCTTTCGGCAAGGACTCAAGAAAATCATCTCACGAAGTCATTTTTCAAGATTCTCGCTTGACAGGCGCTTTTTGCTCGGTTAGGGTGTGGAACCAGTTCCAAGGTTTCATCCGCGAGTGGGGTGTGTGATGAAAAAAGCGTTGGCTCTTCTTTTCCGTTGGGCACTAGCTTGCCGTATTTCTGTCGCTAGATATGGCCAAGCACGTTCGGCGCGTCCCGAGGGCGGCCTGTTCGGACTGTGGAACCTGAGTATGGCCGTATTACTAACAACAGTCCTCCTGGGATTTTCTGAACCCGCCTGGAGTCAGGCGGTAAATGCGACTTTGCTCGGCGCGGTGACGGACTCTTCTGGAGCCGCGGTCGGCAACGTGAAGATGACCATCACGGAAATGAACACCGGAATCAGGCGCACGTCCCAGACCAACGAAAGCGGCAACTATGTAATTCCGGACCTGCCTCCAGGGACCTATTCGGTCACTGCGGAATTGCCAGGATTCAAGCGGGCGTCGAGAGTTGCGGTCGATGTCATCGTGAATACTACCCAGCGCGTGGACCTGGTGCTTCAGCCTGGAAACGTTTCGGAAACCGTTGTCGTCGAGGTGCAAACACCCATTCTCCAGACCGAACGGGCGGACACCGGTCGCAAGATCGAAGCCGTCCTAACCGAGAACATACCGCTGGGGACCAATCGCAATTTCCAGAATCTATTGAACATCGTGCCCGGCACTACTCGCGCCACTTTTCAGCACTCACAGTTTTTCAACGCCAGCAGCTCTTTGCAGACCGAGGTCAACGGCCAACTGCGTGAGGGGAACAACACCCAGATCGAGGGCATCGACGACAACGAACGCACCGGCCTTTTGCAAATCCTGGTGCCGCCGCTGGAAGCCATCCAGACCGTGGACGTTTCGACGAGCAACTACGACGCGGAGCTTGGCCGGGCAAGCGGCGCCGTTACTAACGTCATCCTGAAGTCAGGCACCAACAATTACCATGGCGCTGCCTATGAGTTCATCAAAAATAGCTATTTCAATGCCCGCAACTTTTTCGATCCCGCTGTCGGACATCTTGCCTATAACTACTTTGGCGGTAATATTGGCGGCCCGATCAAGAAAAATAAGCTCTTCTTCTTTGCCGACTATCTGAAAGTCTACGATCACGAGGCAAACACTAATTTGGTAACCATTCCCACCCCGGCCCTGCGGACCGGAGACCTAAGTGCCTCCACGACTGCCATTTACAATCCGTTTAGCGGGAATGCAGACGGAACCGGCCGCCAACAGTTCGTCGCTGCGTCCGCTCCTGGCGTGGCTACCGTCCCGGGCCGGAGTGGAATGGTGGACGCTTATAATCCCGCGTGCACTAACGTAGCCGGTTGTCCTAACGTTATACCCTCAGCCTTGATTGATCCGATTTCCGCCAAACTGATGGCGTTCTTGCCCGCTCCTACTGCTGCGGGGAACACCAACAACTACTTTGGGTTGCTGGCTTTCCATAAGGACACGGATTTCGTCGACGCCAAGGTCGACGCCAATTTGACCGATAGAGACCGGCTTAGCGCGCGGTTCAGTTTTCAACGTCCGTCGATCTTCCAGGCGCCGCTATTCGGTATAGCGGGTGGACCGGCGCAGGGCAATTTCGAGGGATCGGGCGTTCAGAGTACCTACAGCACCGGTATAAACTACAATCACATTTTCTCCAATACGTTGGTGGCTGAGTTTCGTGTCGGCGTGGCGTGGTATCACAACGAAGCGCACAACACAGATTTCGGCACCAATACTTCGGAAACGCTGGGCATTCCGGGTGTGAATCTGGACCCGATCACTAGCGGAATCGTCGGTATCACGATCAATGGTGGTTTTTCCAATCCGTTAATCGGCTATTCCGCCAGCCTTCCCTGGATCCGATCAGAAACGAATATTGACTTTGCGAATACCTGGACCAAGATTTTAGGCAATCATACCGTCAAGTTTGGCGTCGACTTGCGTCGGGTTCGCGATGCTTTGTTACAGGAACAGACCTTCAGTCCACGTGGTCTTTATACTTTCAACGACGGCCAGACGGCGCTCAATACCGGCACCAGCGCCTCCAAGACCAGTTTTGCAAACAATTTCGCCAGCTTTCTGCTCGATGTTCCAGGCCAGGCAGGACGCGATCTAGCGACCTTTTTCCCGAATTACCGAGCATGGCAATTCTTCTCCTTCGTACAAGACAAGTGGGTGGTTACACCGAAGCTTTCGGCGGATATTGGATTGCGCTGGGAATTTTATCCGCCCGCGACGCCAGTCAAAAAGGGTGGTTTTTCCAATTACGATCCGACTAACAACACCCTGCTCGTAAGCGGGTATGGAAATATTCCGAACGATCTCGGAATAACGACTCATTACAAGTATTTTGCGCCCCGCCTGGGCTTGGCCTATCGCTTGAAAGATTCGACCGTGATCCGCGCGGGATTCGGCATCAGCTATACGCCATTTCCCGATAACAGCTATGCTTACAATTTCCCTGTGCGCGCAAATAATGCCTTCAATCCAGCGGTCGCAAGCTTTGGTCCGGCAGTTCTTCCCAATGGACAACCCGCGACGTTCGAAAGTGGATTTCCCGACCTAATTTTACCGGTAGTTCCGTCGAACGGAATCATCACGAATCCGGCAGTAGCCGTGAACTACTTTGTCGTCAATCAAAATTTCAAGAACCCCTACGTCGAATCATGGAACCTCGCGGTCCAGCAGTCGCTGCCCGGGAAATTTGTTCTCGATGTGGCCTACGTTGGTAGTCACAGCGTGGACACAGTCGTGAACTACAACCTTAACGCTGCTACGGTGGCTGGCCTTGGCAATCACGGTCTTCCGGAGTTTGATTCCTTCAAAAGGACCGCCAACACGAACCTGCTCTTCGCGGGATATTCCTCCAGTTATCACGCTTTGCAGGTCAAATTTGACCGGAAATTCTCCGGCGGTTTTGCGACCACCACGGCATATACGTTCGGCAAAGGCATGGGCTTTCAGACCGGCGATGACGGCGGTCTAGCCTTTTACATAAATCAAAGGAGAAACTACGCCCGGAACGACTTTGACCGGACTCACACGTTCGTGCAGAGCGTGGTTTACGAGCTACCCTTTGGGCACGGCAAACGACTGATGTCTTCCGGGGTTGGCGCTGCCATCCTGGGTGGCTGGCGACTCTCGAGTTTCATGACCATCATGTCGGGGCTTCCCATGTACTTTACAGCGAATTCTACCGCGCTGGCGGCCCCGGGAAATACCCAAACGCCCGATCTGGTTGCTCCCGTAAAAATACTCCACGGTGTCGGCCGGAACAATCCCTGGTTCACTGCGTCAAGCTTTGCTGCCCCGGCTGGCGATGCATTCGGCAATGTGGGACGGAATTACCTTAGCGGCCCTGCCTATTTCGACCTAGATGCGGCTCTCTCGAAGTCCATCCGATTCACGGAGCGGTTCAATCTGGATTTGCGCCTGGAGGCGTTCGGCGCCACAAATACGCCCCAGTTCTATTTTAACAACACCAACGGTACACCGTCGGGCGGTACCGCGGCGGGTACTACGCTGGGCAGCTCCAGTTTTGGCGACATCACTAGCGCTAGCGGTGGCCGCGTTCTGCAGCTCGGGGTAAAATTTAACTTCTGACCCGACTGAAAACTGCGGGACCAGGGTACCAGCCGCAAGCCAACTGCCACGCTCAGCGCTCGACTGAGTGCTATAGGAGCGTGAGATCACGTGCAGAGTAAGAATGAATGTGCGATTCATAGCATTGGTATGAGGAGCCGCGTGGCGTTTCGCGTTTCGCGTCGTGAGTTTCTGGGTGTAGTTGGCGCCGTAACCACTACATCCGTCATTTCACCTGTCCCGGGCCACACATTCTTAGATTGGCATCTCAATCCGCTATTGGACGACACTGTGCAGTCACCGTTCAGAGTGGCCGTAATCAATGACGAGATCAGCCAGGACTTCGGCCACGCCTGCGAAGTGGCCTCGCACGAATTTGCGATGGATTGGATCGAGCTGCGCGGCATGTGGAACAAGAATCTGCTCAAACTCGACTCCAAGGAAATCCAGGAAGCGCGACGCATTTTGGAAAAATACAAGTTGCGTGTCACCGATATTGCCAGTCCGCTTTTCAAAGTGGATTGGCCCGGTGCGCCGAAATCGAAGTACAGTCCTAAACGCGATCAATTCAACGCGGAGTTCACCTTTGAGCAGCAGGACGAAGTCCTTGAGCGCAGTATTGAGCTGGCCAAGACCTTCAAAACTGACCGCGTGCGCTTCTTTGATTTCTGGCGGCTCGATGATCAGGCTCCGTTTCGGGCGGCCATGAATGAAAAATTGCGCGAGGCCGCCGAAGAAGCGGCTAAGAAAGACATAATTCTTGTTCTCGAAAATGAGCCCGCTTGCAATACTGCGACCGCGGCCGAAGCAGCTAAGGTCCTCAAGGCGGTTCCATCCCGCAATCTGCTGCTCAACTGGGACCCGGGGAACGCAGCGGAACATGGTGAGAAGCCCTTTCCGGATGGATACAATCTCCTTCGAAAAGAGCGCATTGGCCACTGCCATTGCAAGGATGCGGTGAAAAAGTCAGATGGGAGCGGCTACGAATGGGCGGCGATGGGCCGCGGCGACATCGACTGGGTTGGGCAATTTAAGGCGCTGAAACGCGACGGCTATCATTTCGCCGTGAGCCTGGAAACCCACTGGCGCGGTGCGGGCACACCCGAGGAATCGACCAGGCAGAGTTGGGCGGGCATGAAGAAAGAGCTGCAAGAGGCCACAGCAATTTAGGCCAGGAGACCGAAAATGGCGGAGAAAACGCGACGTGATTTTATTAAGCAGAGTGCCTTAGGGACCGCGGCGATGCTTGTCCATCCATCTTCGAGCGTGCTCGGAGCCAATGATCGTGTTCGCGTAGCCATGATTGGCGTAGGCGGACGCGGAGAAGATCTACTAAAGCAGGTGCTTCGAGTGCCGAACGCTCAATTAGTTGCTATTGCCGACGTCTACACTCATCGGCGTGACGAAGCCAAGCGAATGGCGCCCGGTATTCAGACACTTGATGAATATCGACGCTTGCTTGATATGAAAGACATTGACGGCATCATCGTGGCCAGCCCTCTGCACATCCATGCACGGCACTTTCAAGATGCGCTTGCAGCCGGCAAGGACCTCTATTCAGAGAAAACAATGACCTGGTCTATCGCGGAAGCGGAGCAGTGCTTGGCGGCGGCCAAGAAGTCCGACCGGGTAGTTCAAATCGGATTACAGCACGAGAGTTCTGGCTCGCTCGCCGATACGCGTAAGTGGATCAAGGACGGCCTGGCCGGCAAGATCACCCAAGTGGAATCATGGATGAGTCGCAACACCCCGCATGGGAAACCTCAGTGGGTGCGGCCGGTGCCCTCGGATTGCACCGCGCAAAATGTCGATTGGAAAGCTTTCCTGAATGGACGTCCTGACCACCCATTCGACGCTTTCAAATTCATTAACTGGCGGTTGTACTGGGAGTTCTCGGGCGGAAACGTGACCGAGAACATGGTGCATCAAATCGCGTGGATTATGTCCGCGCTCGATCTGTCGGAACCCAGCGCGGCCTACATGTCCGGCGGGGTGTTTTCCGAAAAAGACGGGCGCCAGGTGCCGGACACGATCGCAGTCACGCTCGAATTTCCCACAGACGTAGTTGTCACCTGGCAGTCCACTTTCAACAATAGCCGCTACGGCTTGGGTGAACGGCTGCTCGGAAGTGACGGCACCATCGAACACATAGCGGGAGCGACGGACATGATCAGCGGCAAGTCTGATGAAACAATTCGCTATTACCCTGAAAAGGTGAACCGTCCGCACGACGAGGGACTGACCGGCCAGACTCCAAATCAAGACCACATGGCCAACTGGGTCGATTGCGTCCGTACCCGGAAGAGTCCGAATGCTCCCGTCGAGATTGGCTATCGTTCGGCTCTAGCTGCCCACATGGCTAACTTGTCCTATCGCCAGAAGCGGCGGCTCACACTCGAAGAGGCCAGAGCCTTCCAGCTTGACGTCTAACCTCCGATCAGCTGATGTCACGTATTGTGAAAGCCGTGCCGCTAAAAACATGCAAAGAACGACCAGGCAATTTCGAAGTTGAACCGTTGAAAAAAGCTGGCGGACCCTGCTCCAAGATGACTGCTGTCTTCGGGCCGGATCCGCCCTCGCGAAAGCAACGTGCAAAACTGAGGTTGAATCGTTGAATCGTTACGGCGGGTAGACCAATCGATTTATCGCCGTTAGGCCTGCGCCGTGATGGTCACCGCCAAGAGTTGGCCGTTTTGCATCGCCTGATATTCCACCGTGACGGCCGTCCCCTGTCTCACTTGTCCCTTTACCTGGGTGTGGTCGTCCACGACAAAGTTCATCGTGTTCTTCCCGGAACTATCTTTATCGGAGCCACCGCCATTGACATCGAGTGTGAACGAAGTTCCGCCGCTTCCGATGGCTGCAACCTTACCGGCAACCGATTTTGTAGATTGCTGCGTTTGTTTTTCTGACTGCGCCTGGCCGCCCTTTGATGCATTAGCTGAATTGGCTGGGCTGCTGATTCCGAGAATCATCAAGCTGGCAACAGAAATACCGCAGAGAAATTTCCGAATCGTAGAATTAGGCATAAGCCTCCTCGTGATTGAGGGTGGGGGTCTGGATAGCCGGAGCAGGTACGATTCCGTTCTCTACGAAAAATCAAAATACCGGTTTTAAAGCTTTCAGGCGCAGTTTACCCCGATTTGTTCGAAGTAAATTATTCTAGCGACGATTTAATGGCACAAATACCACCCGAACCACGAAAGTCTTTCATTGCACCCAGCGCTTTTTTCTAAGGTAAACAGAGTATGTCGGGAATCCGTTCACCACAGCAATTTCAGTCCGAATTGTATCTGCCGCGAAGTTGTCGTAGTGGACGTAATGATTCCGGCCGTGGGCGACGGTCCGCCGCTCGCGGCCGCGTATACGACGGGATTCGGCGCATTGAAGTTCGTGTGATTGAAAAGGTTGAAGAATTCGGAGCGGAATTGCAGGTTCAGTCGTTCTGAAAGAGAGAACAGCTTTGTCAGAGAAGCGTCCGTTTCCACAAGTCTCGGGCCCGTGAGGACGTTGCGGCCAACATTGCCGTAAGTTCCAGGCAAAGGCTGGACGAATGCGTTGGGGTTGAAATATTGGCTGGACCCGCCCAAGATCACCGGTCCCGTGAAGGTGGGATTCCAAGACGGGCGGACTGGATTGCGCGTATCGCCGTCATTAGACGGGTTGTAAGACAGCTGCGGAGTAAACGGGAGCCCGGACTGCAGGGTTTCGATTCCGCTGATTTGCCAATTTCCGAGCAACCGCTCGACCCATGGGTGGACATGAGATGCGTTGTTGCGCCCAAACGGAAGGTCATAGGTCGCCTGCAGGACCGCGGCGTGCCGTACGTCAAACGAAGCTCTACCGTAGTCGCTCGTCGGTTGTAGCGGATTCGCGACGAAGGCCGGAGCGTTTGTTGCCACGCTGGTATTCATGTTGTCGCCATCGTCAAGCGACTTAGCAAATGTGTAGGCTCCACGAAATTGCAATCCACGAACGAAGCGGTGATGCACATCGACTTCCAGACCGTGATACGAACTGATGCCTTGCGAAAACCAGTGGGTCGTATTCCATACCCCACCGTTGGCGAGCGCCGCTCCGGTTGGATAGTAATAGGCTCCGTCTGGATAACCGACAGGGCAAGGAGATGCCGGGCAGATTGTTGGCGCTGGCAGGTTGGCATCCACGGAAAGTAATTCGTGGTAGCCATGCGAACCGATGTAGCTAACGCCCAGCGAAGTGTTTGCGGAGAGTTGTTGCTCGATTTTCAAGCTCCACGATTCGACCGTCGGTGTTTGAAGGTTCGGCTGGACGCCACTCGGGATCACCTTCGCGCCCGAATACCTGGCGTCTGGCGCGACGCTCGAGAACGCAATGTTCTTGGCTGCAAAGACCGTGTTGAAAGGACCGTTTTGATCCAGGCGGTAACTCAAGTTGTCGAGCAGAGCGTAATACAAACCAAAGCCCGCTCGAATAACAGTCTTCTTGGAAGCAAACGGAGACCAAGCGGTCCCGATGCGTGGCGCCGGGAGAAACTTCGCATTGTTCACAGTAAAGGCCGAGCTGCCGACAACGGGCTGGGATTCGATTGCACCCTGTGAATTGAAGGAATAATTTGACGCGCGGCCGTATGCTTCGTTCCAACCATTTGTGGACTCGCCCCGAAACCCGATGCGCAACTCCCAGGAAGATTTGAGTTTGATCACGTCTTCGGCGTAGAAAGCGCCTTCGAGCGTACGCCAGGACAGTGGCGTATAGCTCGGAGCGTAGGTGTAGGTGCTCACGGTGCCCTGCAAGAACGTCTGTAGGTTGGTGAACGAAGCTTGGCCGTACTGGTCTTGGACCAGAACATCGTTAGCCTGGATCCACTGCAGCGATCCGCCGAAGTGGATTAAGTGGCTGCCGTGAGAATAGGTAACTTCATCCGCGACGCTATACAAATTGCGCGCGGCGCTGAGATTGCTGCCAGCGTTGGTGCCGCCGTTTGTGATCTGCGATGCGCCGTTGAGGGTTGTGCCACCGCCGACTACGACTGCCCCAGCAGGCTGACCGTCGTGGATCCATCCAGGCAAATCAACCGTTGTGCCGCTGTTGAAATAAAATGCGCCTCGGGAGTATCCAAAGGTCGCTTTGTTCAGCAGGCCGGGAGAAAAAATGTGAGTTTCACTGAGACTGGCCACCTGTTCCCGCAGGAAAATATCCACCAGGGTGAAAGGATTATTAGTGGGCGAATGAGCCTCGCTGTCGTCGGCGGTGTAAAAGACTGCGAGCGAATCCCGGTCCGAGAAGATCTGATCGAGTCTCGCAGTTCCAAAATCTTCACGAATCCTCTGGTTGGGATTACTGAACGCTTCAGCAATTCCACTAGGCGCTCCAGTCGAAGTCAAGAGTTCCGGCCCGTTGCCTACGGGCCACAACGAGAGCAAGGGCTGGATGCTTGCGACGGCCTTGGCTCGCGACGCATCATCCGGCACGAGCGATAAGTCGCTGAGGCCCAGATTCTGCCGGAAGCCTTCGTAGTTCACAAAAAAAAACGTTTTGTCCTTCTTGATCGGACCACCCAGCGAACCGCCAAACACGTTGCGTCTGAAGCCGGGAATCGCGCCGTGGTCAAAGAAATTGCGGGCATCCAATGCGTTATTTCGCAAGAATTCGTACGCGGCGCCGTGCAACTGGTTCGTTCCCGAGGCAGTCACGATGCTGACCTGGGCGCCTGGGCGCTTGCCGTACTCCGCGCCGTAGGTGTCCTTTATCACCGAAAACTCGCGCACCGCGTCCACTCCCAGAAGCTGTCCGCTAACTCCACCAGGGGTGTTGTTGATTTCAGATGCGCTCGTGAATTCGACTCCGTTCAGCAGATACAGATTTTCCTGCGGCCTGCGGCCCGAAGCCGCAAACATATTGCCGACAACAGAGTTAGAGGTTCCAATCCCTGCCGCTCGTTGTGAAGTGTAGTTCACGATTCCCGGGTTGAGGGTCATAAGCTGATCGTAACTGCGGCCGTTTAGAGGAAGCTCTTTGACCTGGCGCTCGTCAACCAGACCAGAAACGTCGTCGGTAGTAATCACGACAACGGTCGGGGAGGATTCCACCTGGACGGTCTGCCTTACATCTCCGACTTGCAGCGCCAGGTCCACTGTTTCCCGCTGGCCAAGTACCAGGGAAATTCCGGCCTTCTCCTGGCCGCGAAAGCCAATCTTTTCCGCGCGTACTTCGTAGCGGCCCACAGCAAGCGAGGTGGCATCGTAGCGCCCTGCATCGTCCGTGAGCAGATTTCGTTCTGCCCCCGTCTCGAGACTCTTCACCTTGACGCTCGCACCTGGAACCGCACCGCCGGACGAGTCGCTGACCGTACCTTGGATCGAAGCTTCTCCCTGCGCGTAGCAAATGGTCGCGAGGCTGAGCCACAAGGCAAACAACAACATAGATGCAAGAACGAACGTGCAGTTTGAAAGGAATTCACCAAGTCTTCGAGGTCTCATTTGTTCTCCAATCTATTTATCTTGCTGAGGCCCGCGCCATGCGCCGGGCTTGAAATTTCTGGCATACGGTTGCGGAGTAGATCCGCTAAGGCGAGGCGCACAACTAGAGAGGAAGGTCAGTCAACAGCGGCAATCGTGGCGTGTAATGCTGAGCGAAGCTGTGAACGGTATTACCGGATTCATTCGCGATGTCTTGCAAGGAAAATCTTGCGCGAAACCAGGCTGGCTAGCGCGCATGGCCAACACCTGCTTGCGCAGTGGTTTGCGCTACGTTTGTCGCATGTTTTTGGGCCAGGCTCCGCCCTCCGCTCCACACCAGCTGCAATCCGGCGAAAATTGCCACCATTGCAACAACCGTCTTCAGTTTGTTCGCGGGGACTTTCCGGGCCAGCAGACATCCGAGCACGACTCCAGGAACACCGCCCATAAGAAGTTGAGCCAGAACCGGCAAACTGATCGATCCAAAGCTCCAGTGAAAAGCGCTGCCGATGACTGCCAATACCAATCCAAATAACAGATCCGTTCCTACAACTTGCGTCGGTGTCATCTCGGAATAGTTCAAAAGAAGAACAGTTCCGAGCGCTCCAGCACCCGCGGACGAGAATCCCGATTCCACTCCAATCGGTAGAGCAAGCCACGGGAGCCAATGGTGGTTTTTCGCCGCGAACGACGGGTTTTGCACGCGCCTGATAAAAGTCACGCTCGACGAAGCAGCCAAGACAACACCCAGCAGCAGGATCACCGCCGGATTCCCCGCATCCTTATTCAATATATGAAGCACCCAGGTACCGACCAGCAAGCCTGGAATCGCTCCTTTCAGCAGAAGCCACAAGTATCGCGAGTGAATCTGCTTTCCGAGAAGATAGAAAGGAGCTGCGATCAAGCGCAGCACGCCGGCAAACAAAAATGCAGTCCCAACGGCCTCTCCTGCTGTCAAGCCGGCGAGAAGCACCAGGGCCGGCACGGTAAAGCTTCCGCCGCCGACGCCGGTCAGTCCCACCGCCAAGGCAATAAGGAATCCAATCAGGTAATGCATCAGTGCCCGTTCTCGGAAAAAGTGTGGATGCCGCATTCGAGCTTCTTGCCACCCCAGCGACCCGAGCGAGGGTTCGCCGGGTCCTCGGGAATTGCCGTGCAAGGTTCGCAACCGATGCTCAAATAGCCTTGATCGTATTGCGGCAAATAGCTGATGCGCTCTTTAGCCGTGTACTCCCACACTTGTCCCCAGGTCCAATCCGCGAGCAGGCTTACTTTCAAGAGCGTCTTTCCGCTCGGCAATTGGTGTTCTTCGACCTTCTTGAGATTTTTTCGAGTGGGCGATTGCTCGCGCCGCAATCCCGTGAACCATAGCTGATAGGGCTCGAGCGCGTCGAACAACGGCTCGACCTTCCGCAGTTGGCAGCACTTGGTCGGATTCGTGCGATGTAAAATCCCGAATTCTGATTCTTGTTGCGCCACTGTTCTCTGTGGAATTACGTTCACCAGGTTCAAGGACCATTGCTTGGCCATCCGGTCCCGGTATTCGTACGTTTCGACGAAGTGATAACCAGTCTCGAGGAACAAAACGGGGATGGCTGGGATGCGTTGCCGGACCAGATTGAGGACGATCATGTCTTCGGCCTGGAAACTACATGTCAGACATGCGAGTTGTTCCGGGTGTGCATCGAGCACTGCACGCAGGACCTCGTCAGGCGTAAGGTTCTCGATTTTTTCGGCTACAAATGTAGTTCCCATTTTCAGACCACCTTCCGAGGATTTCCGGATTCCGGCGAAATGCGGAGCGATACAGCCAGATTCAGTAGGTGTTCAACGGCCTCCGCATCTCCCGCTGGTAATTTCAGTTCAGAAAGGTCAAAAAATTGATCGCCCGCTGCTGCTTTCAAACGCGATCTCCCCTCCGGATCGAGCGACGGGTTGTGGTAGATGACGACGAACCCTGCGGCGTGTAGGTCGGCCCAGGTGGGTTTCGTTGCCAGATCGGAAGGATTTTCTTCGACAAGCATTACTTCGAACCCTTCGTCGAAGAGCGCACGCTCCAGTTGCCTGGAGAGTGCGGCCCGCAGGTTGACTAAGAAAAGGGCCGGGAAGTGCCCGTGCCGCCGGTACCGTTCGAGAGGAGCGATCAGAGCGTTGTGAGTCAATCCTTCTTGGCCCGTTAAAATGTCGGCGTTTTCCGAGAGGTCCCCTTGAATCATTGCCGCGCCAAGAGTCGCGTTGGTTAAAAGATCGATCACGATGAAACTTCCGGTCGTTCTGTTCTCTTGATAGGAATCGAAAAAAAGTGGGCTATTCGTTTCGAGCTCCACGACCGCAATGTCATTCATCTCAAGCCGCCCCGCGGATTCTGTTTCGAGCGTGTCAACGTTCACGCGGTGGAGGATTTTGGTGGCTTTGCCTCGTACCTGTCGCGCGCATTGCTTAATCAGAAATGGGCGTCCGGCTTCGAGTGCTTGCGCATGCATCCAGACGACGGTCGCTCGAAAGCGCTGAGACACGCGTGGCGGATTCTCGGGCGACACGAGCATGTCCCCGCGGCTCAGGTCAATTTCATCCTCGAGCTTCAAGGTGACCGACTGTGGAGAGAACGCCTCGGCCAACGGTCCACCGTAAGTGACGATCGATTCCACGCGAGATTGTTGACCTGACGGAAGCGCGGTAACAACATCTCCCGGGCGAATCAACCCACCAGCTACTTGTCCTGCAAAGCCGCGGAAGTGTGCGTCTGGCCGGACCACGTACTGAATGGGAAATCGGACGCCTCGCCTGGTCTCGGGTCTGCCGAGCGGCACTGTCTCCAGGTATTCGAGCAGCACCGGGCCCCTGTACCACGGCATCTTTTTACTGCGTTCGACAACGTTGTCTCCCGCAAGAGCGCTGACCGGAATGCACTGCACTTCCCGGATCCCCAACTTTCCGGCAAGTGCACGGAATTCTTTTTCAAGGTGCAGGAATTTATCTTCCCGATACTCAAGCAGGTCCATCTTGTTGATGGCTGCAACAACACTCGAAATTCCCAGAAGACAAGAAATGTAGGTGTGCCGCAACGTTTGCGGAAGAAGTCCCTTCGTCCCATCGATCAATATCACCGCTAAATCCGCGGTCGACGCGCCGGTAGCCATGTTGCGCGTATATTGCTCATGACCTGGCGTGTCCGCGATGATGAATTTCCGACGTGCTGCCGCGAAGTACCGGTAGCCCACGTCGATTGTGATGCCTTGTTCGCGCTCCGCCCGTAGTCCGTCGGTGATCAGCGAAAAGTCGATCGGTCCGCTCGAACGATTGATCCGGCTCTTCTTCAGCGAAGCGAGCTGGTCTTCATAGACGGTTTTCGAATCGTGCAGGAGCCTTCCGATCAGTGTGGACTTGCCGTCATCCACGCTTCCGGCCGTGGTAAATCGTAGAAGTTCCTTGTTCAGGTTCTGTTCGAGGAACAGTGCGAAGTCACTCTGCACTTCCGCAATAGCAGTGGAAACCATCAGAAGTAGCCCTCGCGCTTCTTGGTCTCCATCGATCCTTCTTCGTCATGATCGATCGCGCGATTTTCACGTTCCGAGCGCCGGAAGGAGATCATTTCCTCGATGATTTTGGGAACCGTGTCGGCCTCTGACCGGATGGCTCCTGTGCACGGCACGCACCCGAGCGATCGCATGCGGCATTTGAGTTTCTGAGATTTTTCTCCAAACCTGAGCTGGTCCTTTGCATAAATCAAAACGATGGAACCGTCGCGAATGACGGCTTCCCGTTCCTTGGCAAAATAGAGCGGCACAATAGGAATGTTTTCCGTGTAGATGTACAGCCAGACGTCCAACTCTGTCCAATTCGAAAGCGGAAAGATGCGAATGCTTTCCCCTTTGTCGATTTTTGAATTGAATATGTTCCAAAGCTCGGGCCGTTGATTCTTGGGGTCCCACTGTCCGTGGAGGTCGCGAAACGAGTAGATTCTCTCCTTGGCCCGAGACTTCTCTTCATCACGCCGCGCGCCGCCAAATGCGGCGTTGAACCCGCCTTCGGCGAGCGCATCAAGCAGCGATTTTGTCTTCAACAAACCGCAGCATTTTTGCGTTCCGAGCGCGAATGGATTAGCGCCGGCGTCCAGCGCTTCCCGGTTTTGGTGCACCAGCAGTTCTGCGCCGATCTGTTTCGCATAGTGATCGCGAAATTCGATCATCTCCGGGAACTTGTAACTCGTGTCCACGTGGAGGAGTGGGAAGGGAATCGGTCCGGGGAAAAAGGCCTTCTCAGCCAGGCGCAGCATCACGGAGGAATCTTTGCCGATGGAATACAACATTACTGGCCGGGAAAACTCCGCCGCCGCTTCACGAAGGATATGGATGCTTTCCGCTTCCAGCGCTTCAAGGTGGTTCAGTTTTCGACTAGCGGGTGCAGCTATCTTGTCGGCCCATACGGCACGAGGTAGCGTTTCGCTCGACAGCTCTTGTGGCGTGCTTGCCATTGCTTGTCCCCTTGCTCAGTTCTTGCGTTCCAAAAACACAAAACCCACCTGCCAGTTCATCTCTGGCGGTGGGTTATAAAACTACTCGGCTAGAATTAAACCTTTAGTGCACTAGCCTCCCGATGCCAGAGGACACGGATGCGCAACACAGACAACAAATCTGCGCTATTCTCTGGTTGATGAGGTTCGCTGACATGTAAGGAAGTGTACATGGCCTCGATGGGCTTGACAAGAGCCTGTCACGGAATGCGGACAGATTCATTCGGCATGCAGGGTGTTGCAAGGGCTTGAGGCGAACGTGGAAAACGGGAAACCGCGAACCGTCTGGTGCGGTTCACGGTCGAGTCTGCTTATTGACTCCTCCATGGCGCTTAGAATAGGAGTTTCATTGACGCTGAGTGAGTTGAGTGAGCCGAAACGGTTTCATCGTCCTAAAATCGGGTGTAGAGTGGGATTGACGTGCGCAAGAGCCTGATTTCGCAAACTCCACCGAGTCTTGGACTTTCTGATGAAGACTGGTTGAACGTGGATCGCTTGGCTTCCGTGGAGATTACCTCAGAAGAGAACGGCTATCCGATCGAATCCGCGCTGCACGGCGAAAAGCGGGGTTGGCGTGCATCTGATGCTGGGACACAGATAATAAGGCTAGTTTTCGATGAGCCGCAAAGGCTCAGGCGCATCTGGCTGGTTTTCGAAGACACGGAAAACACACGCACGCAAGAGTTCGTCCTGCGATGGTCCGCGGACAATGACCATTCTTTTCGAGAAATCGTGCGGCAAGAGTGGAATTTTAGCCAGCCCAACGCAGTGCGGGAGACAGAGGACTACGCTGTCGAAATCTCCGGATTAAAGAGACTTGAATTAGTTATCGTGCCTGACATAAGTGGTGGTGCAGCACGAGCATCGCTCAAGAATTTTCGTTTGGCTTGATCTCCGTCACTTTGCCTGCCTGCGCAGCAAGTTTCATGTCCGAGAAATATATGTGGCCTTGAGAGCGTCTGGCTGCGAGCGTGGCCGGCACCAGGCAATGGGTTTCGCCACGAACTGCTGATCAAACCTATTTTCCGCATGGCAATGTTTCTGCATACAGAACAACGGCCCACGGAGTCAGAGATATCTGTACCTCTCCGCGCGACGTCAGGACTTGAGGGGCTTCGCTTCCTCCTCCACCCCACCGTGGCTCCGCCGAATCCAGCTTCTTTTTCCAGCAACCTGCTGGAACCGGGAGTCTTAACTGGCTTGGCTTGTCATCAAAATGAAGCACAGCCAAGATGTGGCTTGATGCGTTCCATCTTCTGACCAAGATCGCTCTTGCATCCTCGAACCCGACAACCTCCGAGGCGTCCTTATCGAGCCGGGAGAGCGCCGGGAAATCGCGTCGCAAGCGAAGCAGTTCCCGATAGAAATTCCACAGCAGGCGATGATGACCCTCTGCGCGCAACTGCCAACTCAATATTGAGCGGAGAAACGTCCTTTCGTCTTGAGGGTCTGCCATCTCGTCGCCCCACTGGAATTTCGCCAAATACGTTCTTCTTCCCGTACGTATTGACTCGACGAGCGCAGGGTCACCGTGGCTGACAAAGTACAAAAATGGCGCAGGTTCGCCATACTCCTCACCCATGAACAATAATGGAACATATGGAGAGAATAGAACCGTAGCCGCGGCGAGCTTCAGTTGCTCAAACGATACGAGTTGTGCCAGACGGTCACCTACGCTGCGGTTCCCCACTTGATCGTGATTCTGCGAAAACACGACGAAGCGGTCGGACGAAATCTGCTCCGAAGAACTGCCGTGACGCCGCTGCCGATACTTGGAATATTGCCCCTCGTACACAAATCCTTTACGAAAAGCACGGGCCAAATCTCCAACGCCAGAAAAGTCCTGGTAGTATCCGTTTTGCTCACCGGTCAGCAACCCGTGCAACGAGTGGTGAAAATCATCGTTCCATACAGCGTCGAGTTCTAGGCCCCCTGCTTTGCGAGGGCTCAAGATGCGCGCATCGTTTCGATTAGTCTCGGCGATCAGAAAGACCTTGCGGTTCAACTGATCGGCCTTCGCGTGGATCGCCGTGCTTAATTCTTCCAAGAAAGGCCGCGCAGACAGGTCAACGATCGCGTGGATGGCATCGAGTCTGAGCGCATCGACATGAAATTCGGTAATCCATTGCAACGCGTTTTCGACGAAATAACGTCGAACGTTATCGCTTTGCGGTCCATCGAAATTGACTGCTTGGCCCCACGGAGTTCGATAAAAATCGGCAAAATAGGGACCAAAGTCCGCCAGATAGTTTCCCTCTGGGCCCAGATGGTTGTATACGACGTCGAGCGCCACGGCCATTCCTTGTTGATGGCAGGCGTTGACGAGTCTCTTCAGGCCGGCGGGGTCCCCGTACGAGTTCTGCACTGAGAAAGGATAGACGCCGTCATAGCCCCAGTTGCGGCTTCCGGGAAACTGCGCGACCGGCATCAGTTCAATTGCGGTGATTCCTAGATCCCTCAACTCATTAATTCGCGGAATGATTGCGTCGAACCTACCCTGTGGCGTGAATGTTCCGACGTGAAGTTCGTAGAGGACATACTGTTCCAAGGGAAGGCCGAACCAACGATTGTCGGTCCATGCGAAGTCTGCATCCACTACCTCGGAAGGACCGTGCACTCCCTGAGGCTGAAATCGCGAAGTCGGATCCGGTCGCTCCGTTTGACCGTCCAAACAGTACCGATAGAGCGCGCCAGGAGCGACTCCCTCCACGTCAACCGTGAAGTAGCCTCCGTCCAACGGCTGCATCGCGATCACCCGATCCCCAGGGTGGATGAGGTGAACGTCAACCTTCTCAGCTTTTGGCGCCCAGAGGAGAAAACCGCATGCTCCCTCTGGTGACCAGACAGCACCCAGAGGTCGTTCAGGCTGCACGGTCACGGTATGCCGGCCTCTCTTCTTCTGACAAAACCATCACAAGCGTGACATCCTCCCCTCCCTGAAGGCACCCTGAAGGCAGGGGCTTCTCACAAGCAACAGGGGCGAACTGCCCTGCTGTTTGCGCTTGAAGGCGTAGTCCACGCCCCAAGATTACGAATGTCGCCGCATGGTCGCGTCCTATGGTTAGACCGCAATCGCAACGATGCACTCGTTTCGACAGGGCTTTCTTTGCGATAGCGTGACAGTTGGGGCATTCTCGACTGGCGTATTTCGCCGCCAGTTGTGGTGGTGCTCCGATTGGCATCCTCAAGGCGTACATCGAGCAGCAAAAGAAGCCGCTTTAACAATTTAACCGGGGCTTATATCCCCGCCCTGCAGGGCGAGGTTTTACGCCCCCACGGATAAAAGTCATGAAGTCAGGAGTTGCGAAATCCCCTCCAATGGAATCGCGACCCAGGCAGGGCGATTGTTCAGCTCATAGCCCAGCTCATACACAGCCTTCTCAAGTAGGTGAAGCCGCAGCAATGGGAAAAGTTCGTCACGGACTGGAGGAATAAAGGACGCTCCGGCGACATTCTCGAAATACGCGTTCAGAAATCGGTCCGAAACCGACGCGTACCATCTTTCTGCCCACGGCCTCACATCATAGCTCTTTATTTCTTCAGTGGTTGCTCTATCCGGCGAGGCCAGATGAAAGGAAAATGCGGCGTAGTGAAAGGACCGCAACATCCCGGCGACGTCCTGAAGTGGACTGCGCTTGACGCGGCGTTCCGATATCGGCCGCGCTGGCTCTCCTTCGAAGTCGATAATCACAAAATCGGATCCGGTGTAAAGAACCTGGCCTAGATGATAGTCGCCATGAATACGTGTCCGCATCGCCTGGATCGGACTGCCGAGCACTGAGTCATATCTCCGCAAGATCTCGCCCTGCCGAGCGGTCACATTCTTGGCTTTGTCACGCAGTTCCGGCGGCAGCTCGTTCAACTTCGCTTCGAGGAGAGCGAGATTCCGTTCGGTCAATGAGTGAAGCGTTTCGTTGAAGGTTCTCTGAAACTGAGCCGTGTACGGCTCGGGCGCAAAGGCTGGATCGGTAGATTCTGAAGCTAACGCCAGATGAAGTTCGGCAGTCCTCTTTCCAAGAAGCCCGACTGCATCCAGGTACGGGCTGATGGAATCAAGGATGGGCGTCGGCAGATTCTGCCTGTAAGCAGCGACAGGTCGGCCATGCTGGGGCACAGCCCCAAGAGACCCTCCCAAGTACTTCCCTACGTCCTTCCGGTAACTGGACAACGCCTTCAGTGTGAACTGCCACGCATCTCCAACATTAGGTACAAAAGCCTGCAGGATCCCCAGACACATCTGGCTGTCGTCTTTGCCTTTGTAATCTATCCACCCAGCGACCGCGGGAATGTGCGGGAAGTCTTTTTTTTCCGTGAGAAATCGTCCAATCTCCAGGTCCGGATTGTCACCTTCTGCCGCGCGGCGGAAAAACTTCAAAATTACGCGATCACCATAGATGATCGAACTGTTGCTCTGTTCCGCCTTGATGGGCTTCGGCTGCAAAACACCCGCAGAGGCCCTGCAAAAAACATGAAATGCGTCAGTACACGCCGCGTGGATTTCACCTTCGAGCCCACGAAACACAGTTTTCTGCTCAATCATTTCGAGAAGACTATGCAAAAACTCGTTGTCTGTAAGTGCATTTCGTAAATGCAAATCGGTGCCACGCGCGGAGCTGTACACTTTCAGTCCCGTCTCCGCGCTCCCCACCGTAGGCTCCTGGGTACATATAAGGGGTAACACATACAGTTCTCCTGGTCCGGCCACGTATTCGAGACGTACCAGTAACACAAATGTTTCGAAGCGAGTATTGCCCAGAGGCACTAGATCAGCGATTTCCACGGAGCGAATCTGGCGCGCCTTTCCGCCAAACCAGCGTTGATCGGCGAAGTAGCCTGCCAATAGCGCGGGCAACGTTATTCGCAAATCGTGATAGGTTTCTTTCGCTTGGTGTGTTGCGCCCACGACGTCCTCCCTCGCCTAATCAAGCGGCGTAGCGGATTCCTCAACAAAGTCGGCCATCCGCCCGATACTCTACAAAGGCGTTGGTTCTTGTTCCTTCTCGCTTTCTTGTTTGTCTTTGTCGCCGAGGTGTCTCTCGAGGACCTGTCGAGCGAGGTCTCGCCCGCCTATGCCAAAAGAGACTGCCAGTGCCAACATTACGGCGCCGAAAAATATCGAGAACGCCGTGATCACCGTTTCCTTGGCCAAACCGATCTGCTCGAGAGCCATCGTGATCGCCAAAATCCAAATCACAAAGCGAACAAGTCCGCTCCACAATCGTGGCGAGCGATAGCCCGAATTTACAGCGGAAAGTAGGGCCGCCCGGGAGAGGAAATTTGCCACGAGGACACCCACGAAAAGAATCAGGATGGCAATGAACACTTCGGGCAGGAGTTGGAACAAACGGGAAATCTGCTCATGCAGCACCGGGATGCCGAGGACACTGATGCCCACTAGAGTAAAGGCCGCCCATGTGACCCAAAAGAACGCTCGGCTCAGAAGCTCGGAAATTGTGGGTAAAGCCGCCTTTCGCAGGACCTGTGATGCGCCAGACTCTTCGGAGATTCGATCCAGTTTTGTTAAATGAAGGATGGCCCGCAGCAAGTGCTTCAACAGCAAAGCAACCAGCCATCCGACTGCCATGATGATGAACATCACCACAAATCGCGGGAGAAATTCGGCAATCATGTGGACCATGTTTTCGTAGGCCTGCTGTAATCCTTTAAGGATCATCTCTTTCATGGCGTCACCTCATTCATTTGGCGTTCCATCTTTCGACCAGGTATGGTTTCTGGCGTTCGAATTCCAGACATAAGTTTTCCGAGTCTGCCTCGATATCCTCCGGGGACGAATCATGATGCTCCTGCAGGAAGGAATAAATTCTTCCGCGATAGAGCGGCACCAGCGCTTGAATCAAGTGATCGCGGTCGATAGCGGCGCGATGATAGGACGCTGCAAATTCGCAGAGCGTTCTTGCCCAGAGCTCGTCTTTGTAACGGAATTTCCGATCGTCCTCGGTTGCGATCCGTTGCAGCTCCGCGTGAGTCTCCGGGGCGAGTATCGTCTTCAAGACGTCCGACAGCTCGGCGGCGCCGCTCAGGAACAAGTCGAACATTCTCTTTCGATTCACTCGAACTGGTTCCGAGGTTAGCTCGTGTTCTGGCCCAAACGTCGGCACCGGCTCGGATCCATTGCGCGCCATCCAGAACGTTTGTTGCGATTCCAGACACCAGAATAGAGTCCCCACCGTCTGGCGGACCGCTGTAACGATATCTGTTCCTGAACTCGTCAGGGAATGCACCTTGGGGCCCAGGAATGACTGGCAAGAGCGAAAGCCCGAAGAGATTGCGGTGATAGCCATCCAAGCTTCGGGCGACGTGCGCACTGTGTCCTCACGCCATACATCTAAGTTAAGACAATGGCTGGCAAGCCGGCCGGAGAAACCAAGTTCCGTGGAATTTAGTTCGCGGATCCTTCGACCAAAGACTGCGCGGCCCATCGGATATAGCAGGTTTCGCGCCAACAAGCCGTCGTTCTTGTGGCGACTGTAGAGCGGAGCTACAAAATCGAAGTTCTCCCGGTAGGCAGGCTGTAGCAAACTCTTGACCCACGCGGCGGTGAAATTGGAGACTTCCGGCGAGATTATTGCGCAGGCCCTTGCCCGCAACAAATCCCCCGCGGCTAGAATCGCCCGGAATGCTGCGCCCCGCGAAGGCTGATTTGCGTAACGTGTCGCGATCCGATGTGAGGTACGAAGTGAACCCAAGCCTCGCGAATTTGGACTCTTGGCGGATGGCGTGTTTAGGACCAGATCAGATGTGCCATCTTTCGATCCGCCGTCGACATTTACGATGACCACCCTGTCCCGCACAAAGTTCTGCTGAAAGCTCTCCTCAATCGTTGTCACTGTCTGGCTGATGGACTTGGCATTATTGTGAGATGGGATTCCGACGAGCAGGTCTACTTCACCCACGCTCATCAGTTGGCGAAGGAAATCGTCATCGAGAAAGGTTTCTTCGACCAATGAGGTCTCCACTGTTGTTTCCTGGCCGGTGCAAAGTTCTGATCCGCTAGAACGCCGACAATTTCCCGCCACCGGGGCGGCGAGTTAGATCCTTCGCAAACGAAACCAAAAAAACTGGTACGGGCCAAGAGTCAGCAAATAGTATAGGTCCCCGATCCGGGGGAACAGGTTCCCGCCGAACATTTCGATGGGAATGCTTCCCTTGTACTGCCGCAGATCCAACTCCACGGCCTGCGCGGACTTCGAGAGATTGTTCACCACCAGAATCTTCTCTGCTCCCAATTGCCGGACGTAAGCTAAAACTCTGTGGTTCGAAGGCTTCAGAAATTCAATCGACCCCCGGCTGAGGACGCGCGAGGATTTGCGCACATGAATGATGCGCTTCATCCAGGAGAGGAGGGAATGCTGCGACCGCCTCTGGGATTCCACGTTGATTGCTTGATACCCGTAGACTGGATTGGAAATCAAGGGTGAGTATAAGCGTTCCGGATCGGCTGCCGAGAATCCGGCGTTCCAGCCACCATTCCACTGCATCGGAGTGCGTACGCCATTGCGGTCTCCGAGGTAGACGTTGTCCCCCATGCCGATTTCGTCGCCGTAGTAGATGATCGGAGTTCCTGGCATGGACATCAACATTCCGTTTAGAAGTTGAATTCGCCACCTGTCGTTATCCATCATCGGAGACAAACGGCGCCGGATTCCGAGATTCAATCGCATACCTTTGTCTTTTGCGTACTCGTCGTACATGTAGTCCCGCTCGATGTCCGTCACCATCTCCAGCGTCAGCTCGTCATGGTTGCGAAGGAACAGGCACCACTGGCAGTTCTCGGGAATCTGCGGAGTTTGCTCGAGTATTTCGACGATCGGCTTGCGGTCCTCAAGCTGCACGGACATGAACATCCTTGGCATGAGTGGGAAATGGAACGCCATGTGAAACTCATCGGAGTCGCCGAAGTACGAGCAGACATCCGATGGCCACTGGTTCGCCTCAGCGAGAAGCATCTTGCCGGGATACTCCTGGTCGACTCGCCTCCGCAACTCGCGGATGATGGCATGCGTTTCGGGCAAGTTCTCACAAGATGTTCCTTCGCGTTCGACCAGATACGGGACGGCGTCCAATCGAAATCCGTCCACACCGATCTCCAGCCAGAACTTCATAACGTTCCGCATGGCTTCGAAGACCGCAGGGTTGTCGTAATTCAGGTCAGGCTGATGGCTGAAGAATCGATGCCAATAATAGGACTTCGAAAGCGGATCCCACGCCCAATTCGACTTTTCGGTGTCCAGGAAAATGATTCGAACTCCTTGGTAATGGTCATCGCTCTCACGCCAGACGTACCAATCGCGCTTCGGATTGTCGCGAGAGCTTCGCGATTCCTGGAACCAAGAATGCTGGTCAGAGGTGTGGTTGAGAACCAGCTCAATGATGATCCGCATCCCTCTGTCGTGCGCCGCTGCCAGGAATGCCTTGAAGTCTTCAAGTCGGCCGTAGCTTGGGTGGACCGCGGTGTAGTCCGAAATGTCGTAGCCATCATCTCGCAACGGCGAGGGAAAGAACGGCAGCAGCCAGATGGCATTAACTCCGAGCTCTTGCAGATAGTCCAATTTCTGCATGAGACCAGGGAAATCGCCGATGCCGTCGCCGTTGCTGTCGCAGAAAGTGCGGACATGAAGTTGGTAAATGATTGCATCTTTGTACCAGAGAGTTTCCGGGGACGCTGCCACTGTTCGACTCTCCTCTCCCACCTTCGAAATCATATGCATCCTACAAGAAGTAGTCGAAATCTCGTTCCGTACGCAGTCGTCGCCGCACTTTGAAGATATGTGCCGGCAGTATTAAGGGGTTCAGTTCAACGTAGTTCCTGGCACCGTGCCAAAGATACCGCGCATCGCTTAGCAGATCGAGCACCTGGTATGATTGATGCGGATCAAGTTTGAAATCGTCAAGAGGAACGTCTATCCAGCCTGACTGTTTATAACGCGGATCCAGATTTACAACGACTAGAATAATATCGGACAGGTCCTCGGTGGCCTTGCTATAGGCGATCAGTTGGTCGTTGTCTAACGGGTGGAATCGCAAGCTCCAATCGCTCTGTAGAGCAGGATTCTCCCGCCGAATCTCGTTCACGCGCGAGATTAATCCTTTTAAGCTGTCAGGGCTGGCCATGTCCCAGGCTCGTATCTGATACTTCTCGGAATCCAAGTACTCCTCGCTGCCCTGGCGCAGTGCCCGGTTCTCGCATAGCTCGAAAGCAGGACCATAAATCCCGTAATTCGCGCTGAGAGTGGCTGCCAAGACAAGGCGTGCCATAAACGCTGGCCGGCCTCCGTACTGCAGATACTCATTAAGGATGTCGGGAGTGTTTGGCCAAACGTTCGGTCGCATAAATTCCCGCACCGGTGTCTGCGTCAGCTCTGTGAAATACTGGGTTAGCTCCCATTTGGTATTCTTCCAAGCGAAATACGTATAGGATTGAGTGAATCCGAGCTTTGCCAGCCGTTGCATCACTTTCGGACGTGTGAATGCTTCGGACAGAAAAATCACTTCTGGATATTCCCGCCGTACTTCTCTGATCAGCCATTCCCAGAAATCGAACGGCTTAGTGTGTGGATTATCAACCCGGAAGATACGGACACCCTGCGCGATCCAGTAGAAAACAACTCTCTTGAGTTCGTCGCAGAGCTCCGTAGCGTATTCACTGTCGAAGTAAAATGGATAAATGTCCTCATATTTCTTTGGTGGATTTTCTGCGTATTGCACGGAACCATCAGGCCGTTGCAGGAACCATTCTTTGTGTTCGTTGACGTATGGATGGTCCGGCGAACACTGGAATGCTAAGTCCAGAGCGATCTCGATGCCCAGTTCTCGCGCCTTGGTTTGAAGTTGCTTGAACTCCTCGAGGGTCCCTAGCGCAGGATGAATCGCCACATGTCCACCTTCTTCTGCGCCAATGGCCCAAGGACTTCCCGGATCGTCGGCTGACGGCTGAGGTGTGTTGTTTCTTGCTTTGCGCTGGGTGTGACCGATCGGATGAATCGGCGGGAAATAGAGAACGTCAAATCCCATCTGGGCAACATATCCAAGCCTTTGAATGCAGTCGCGGAACGTACCATGCTTGTTTGGAGCAACCGCGCACGAACGGGGAAACATCTCGTACCACGTGCTGTAGCGCGCCTTCTCGCGATCTAGGGAAACGCCGAGCTGTTTATCATAAGTCGTCGCTCGGCTGCGATCAGCATAACTGCCCATCAATGCTGCCAATTCTTCGTTCCGCGCGAGCGTGGCCACTGCCTCGCCCCCTGTGTTCGAAAGGCTCTTCAGCTCAGCCGTGAATTGGGCCAGTTTCTGTGAGTCGGCTCCTCGCGCTCGCTTTGCGGCGGACTGAACCAACCGTGCTCCCAAAAGGGCAGCGACGGAAATGTCTTGACCTGCTTCAAATTTTTTGACGGTATCGCGACTCCAGCTTTGAAATGCATCTACCCACGCCTGGACGGTGTAGAAATAAGATCCCAGGCTCTCTACATGAAATTGTCCTTGCCAACGGTCGTTGCCCAGCGGACGCATAACCGCTTCACGCCATGCGCTCTCCCCCTCCGCCCGGCATAAAACCACAGCGCTAAGAAGGTCATGCCCATCAGCGTGAATGTCCGCCTCCACGACGACCCGCTCCCCGACGGTACGTTTGATGGGATATTTTCCGCCATCAATTTCCGGCTCCAGATTCTCGATGACAACGCGTCGCAAAACAAGTCGCGGTTCTTCGAGATTAGCTTCGGGGGAATTCACAAAAGCGGCCTCCATCGGGAAAGTCGCACATAGGCCGGGAATTCGGGTAATGATTCCTTCGTGCGGGGTCCGGCATACTGTTTAGAATGCCATTATACACAGCTGCACGCTCGATAAGTTCGGGTCGATAGCCGCTGATGACCGAAATTGCCGGTCGTCGCATTTATCAATCGAGCCTCGCGACTGACGTGCTGCGAAAGTCGCAAAAGCTCAAAGCTGGGAACGAGCTTCGCGTGTAGAAAGATATCTCCACGGAAGCGCTGGCAGAGGCAGACGAAATTTCGAGCGCTGGACGCGCACAGGCTCCTCGCGTCCAGCGCTTGCATAAGAACCCCAAGTCTAATGCTTACGGATAGCTCACCACGGTGACCGCGGCATCTGGATTGACGATGGTCGAACGAACCGCCCGTGTCGTTCACAACGTTCAGGATGCCGCCCGACCCGCTTGTGGATAGGAACGTGAGCAGATCATGCAGGCTTGATGCTGGGAGAGAGGTCGGCACCTCAAATGCGTGTGCGGCAAAAATGTCCGCGCCCTGATTGAAGAAGCTGTAGCTCCCCATGCCATATCCGCTGAAGCTGGTCACAGTGTCGGCAACCTTGAAGGCCGCCCAACCGTCGACGCCGGGAGCCTCCATCCGCGCAGCTTGGCTCGGTGGATCGTAGGGCATCTCGCTTTGAAAGAAGATGTCCGTTCCGCCGTTCCCATTCCAGATCACCTCGTACTTCTGGTAGTGCTCGACAAAAAGCCCATAAGCGGTCTCGTCGTCGCCGTTGACGATGACGCCGGTGTCGGCAGTGTTGCTGGTCCAACCCACACCATTACCGTGATCCGCGCGCCACGCCCAAATATCATCAAGGATTACGTTGTTGCTGTTGACCACCAGACTGTTTGTCGAGCTACCCGCCGCCGCGCCGCCAATCCGCAAGAACACATCGTAAAGCGCTGAGGGATCCGAGGCTTCATTGTCACTGCGCGCGTGGCCGCTTCCCACCTGCAGAAGCGCCAGAGAGTTGGTCGGGCCCGCGTCGAAGATGATCCCCGAATCCATCATCCCCTGCGCGCTCGCGACCGTCATTGACAGGATTCCGTTTTCAGGAATCACAGTAGGGAAGCCGAGGCCGAACACCACACTATCGGGGCGCGTGACCTGGATCCATATGTTCCGGGAGCAAACAGCAACGCATAGCGCTGAGTTCCGAATTGATTCGACACCTGTGGACTTGCAATGGAATCAACCGTCGCCTGGATCTCGCTCTGCGGCATGCTGGGAGTGAAGATGTAGACGTTCGCGCCGAAGTCAGGTTGGCTCGTCGAGTCTGACGGTGCCGCCACTACGGCACCGCCTCCCGCCGGCTTCATCGTATGAAGCGCCTTGCCGGCCGCAGAGAACCGAGCCGCCGCAAACGTCGCCACCATGGCTAGCGCTGAAAACATCACTAAATGGTTTACCACGTGTATGGACACACGTCTTTCAGGACACCCGAATATCCGCATAAGTACACTCCCTCGAACACTTGGATTTAATGCGCTCTTGGACTTCAAGAGCGGCGGGGAGCGTAGTATTTATTTTTGATGTACGCCTATCCCCGAAATAATGTATGCGGAGCGCCTTATCGCAACAGCATTCGGAGCGGAAAAAATTTACGGCATAGCGCTTGAGCCCACTCCATGCGCGGCTAGTCGGAACGAATCCACCTACATGACAAACGCCGTCTACGGAGTGCCCAGACGACAAGGTTTGCAGTATGCTGTCTGCCGACGCAAACCGGCATGGAAGCCGCGTGCCGCGTGAATAATCCAAGGATGACCGGAGCCGAGTGTGACGACAAGACGAGAAGTTTTGAAGTATGCGGGACTGGGAATGGGCGCGGCGGCGGCTTCGGCGTTAGGAGTGACGGTAAACGCCAAAGCCGACTCGAATGACAGGCAGGCGCCGACGAAGCCCGGGCAGACAGAAGTCACCGATAAGACCGGCAAACGGCTAGCAGTCGGGCCGGAGCTTGCGTGGACAAAAGTTGCGAAAAAGGCTGCACCAGCGGACGTGACGGTAGACCCAACAAAAACAGCGCAGACCATCCTGGGATTTGGCGCGGCGTTTACGGATGCCGCATGCTTCACGCTCTCGCGCCTGAGCGATAGCGATCGTGCCAATCTGCTGCATACGATGTTCGGACAGGATCATCATGCCCTGAGCGTGGGGCGTATTCCGATAGGCGCGAGCGATTACAGCACCGCGGCTTACAGCTACGACGACGGCGCGGCCGATCCGGATCTGAAGCGGTTCAGCATCGACCGCGACCTCGATTACGTTTTGCCTACGTTGCGCGCGGCGCTCAGCGCGAATCCCGATCTGTTTTTGTTCGGCTCACCGTGGAGTCCTCCTGGATGGATGAAGTACAGCAACTCAATGTTGGGCGGAAACATTCGGCCAGAACATATTCCCACCTACGCGCGCTACTTTCAGAAATTCGTGGAGGCGTACGCGGCAGCGGGCGTGACTGTGCGCGCGGTGACGACGCAAAACGAGATTGACGCGGACCAGGGCGGGCGAATGCCAGCATGTCCGTGGCCGGAAGAGGACGAAGAGCGCTTGGTGGCAGCGCTCGGTCCGTTGCTCGAAGCAAGCGGCACCAAAATCTGGACGCTCGACCACAATTACAATCTTTTTGGCCGCGCGTTGGATCAACTCTCCAGGCCCCGAATCAAAAAATATGTGAACACCGTGGCCTGGCATGGCTACGTGGGAACCCCGGAGATGATGCGTCGCGTGAGGGACAAATTCCCGGATGTGGAAATGCATTGGACAGAAGGCGGTGACGACTACAAATTCGCTGATTACCTGACGAACTGGAGCAAGTGGGGCGCGACATTCGCCGGCATTCTGGCCAACGGCCCGCAGAGCATCACCATGTGGAATCTGGCCCTCGATGAGCGAGGGCGCCCCAACATCGGTCCGTTCGACTGCGGCGGGCTCGTGCAGATTCATTCGCAGAGCAAGGAAATCACGCAGACGGGATTGTATTGGGCCTTGGTGCATCACGCTCGCGCGTTCCGCCGCGGCGCGGTCATTGTCGCTTCGCACGACGCGAACGGCGACCTTCCGGCGGTGAACGCCGCACTGATCGGCCAGCCGGCGTCATCGTCCACTGTGACTGCTACCCCAAATGCTGCTGCGACTTCGCGCGTGTATCATACGGCGGTGAAAAATTCCGACGGTTCGATAGCGCTGGTGCTGACCAATCCCGGCGATGCGAAGGACGTGACTGTCGCGTGCAGCGGCCAGATTGCGAAAGTGACCCTCTCCGCGGATTCGATCACCACGTTGCGCTGGAGTTGAATTGCTGGCTGGGTAGAATCTTACGGATCTACGCGAACCGGGAGCACATTCGGCACCCGCCTTAACTTACAAGGACTTCATCCAACTCCTGGGGCCGGATTGGTTTGGTCAAATACCCGTCCATCCCCGCAGCCAAACATTTCTCTTGATCTCCCTTCATAGCGTGCGCAGTCAACGCGATCACAACCTGGTGTGCTCCACTGAGTTTTTCTTTATTCCGAATAATCGTGGTCGCCTCCATGCCGTCCATCTCTGGCAGATACCAGGGTGGCGCTCCCTCCCAGGCACGAGATGCTCTCGAGGAGCCGTCGGACAGCAAGAATGCCGCCAGCAAAAACACGGCCAGCAAAAATTGTTTGTATCGAAGTACACCGCTCCAATTCTGCGCTTCGTCTGTGGCCGCAACTGAGGACGAGTGAATTTGCTCAGAGTCCTGCGCAAATTCACGAGCCAGGTTAGACTCGTGGCGTGATTGTTCTTCGTCCGGTTTGGCGGAACTGGCAAATTTCAAGTTCATCGACGTTCCATTCTTCGTCCAACTCGCGCGTTGACACTCGCGGATAATCCGCGGTGACCAATCCGCGGTGACCAGTTGTTGCGAAGGGGAATTAGCGTAGGATGGTCGAGCGCTGGAAAAGATAATCCAGCTGCTCAATCGAGAGGGGGGAATCCAAAAACTCG
>WNFO01000222.1_pt1 | contig 39566 bp, 54 predicted proteins | sample 5400251 | NCBI WGS metagenome assembly WNFO01 (sample SAMN13153354, study PRJNA577476) | soil metagenome | isolation source: 100 cm saprolite under Madrone tree | place: USA:California | collected 2016-06-14 | reverse complement strand
GCGGAGCGAGGCCTCTGTGACACTTTGACTACCATTATTCCCATTCCCTTTTAGTTCTCCTCACGCAACACTGCGCTCTCACCTCTTCACGTCCTATGGAAACCCGAGATCTTCACTATGTCTCCGGCTCAGAGTCAGACGCAGGCTATGCTCCCCGTCCTCCAAAGCGCGCACGCCGCTCTTCTCCCTCCAGTACAAACGGGCGAAGTGCTACATCATCATCTGCCTTGCCCCCGCTTTCCCTCTCTATCCTCGGAGTAGAACCTCTCGATGAGTTCATTCGTGAAGTTGCAGACTTCGTTCATCACTTGATTACGACACGGCCAGCAGACCTAAAGGGCGACATTGAAGTCGAGGCGAAGATTGGCGTGCTGAGGGAGAGGGGGACAGGTAACAGACTCCAATTGCCTGTACTGGTCGAGACAAGTATGATCCTTGTTGTTTGGAATATTGAGGAAATTTACCGCACTTGTCAGTCCTTGCTCCAAAAGCTGCAGACTGCCACTTCGAGTCTAACATGTCTCAAGTGAGCCGCGTATCAACTCTTCGACGACTTGGTTCACGCCTGTCTTCTAGGCTCAGCACCAACACTACAATATCCTTCTCAACAGGCTCAAAGAGTCATCGGACAAGCCGGGACACCACTCAACGCCCATCGCGTACACTCATTCACATCTCGTCGACTCATTCTACGAGAATCCTAGGGATAGAGAGAAAATTCGCGTAACGCGTGACGAAAAGACCGGGGATGTCCTTGCGACAGTGAAGAAGATACGCTTAGGCAATCTGGATGTCTACAATCCTAAACGAGCCGCGGACTGGCGTATTAGTGTGAATGTTGAAGTTCCAGGTGCATATCCCTGTTCTCGCGGCGCCCCAGAGAGACACGTTTCTTATCGTTCCATTCAGTACAGCACCCTTTGGGTTCTCCGACGCACTCACGTCGAAAGGACCGCATTAGCTACTCCTATGAAGAGTTCGTCGTCGACTTAACACAGGTCGCGTCATACGGCGTGCCAGGCTCCCAGGTAGGTTGTATTGCGTCGCGTAAACCCAATCATCTCCTCATTCTTGTGCAGCCAGAGGTTCTCCATGAGTTGGAGCTGGAATTCACTAATTCACGGTTACTTGCCGCCGCAGCCGCAAGACGAGGTGATGAGAGTGTTCCGGAGCTTGAGCGTTCAGCGTTCGACGAGCTCATTCGGGCCTTTGTGAATAATGCACGAATACTGGCTCGAAACGCGGAGGGCTGGCAGTGACATCATAAACTATGTTGTTTTGTTGCGCTCTGTGTGTTCATTATTATTTTCGATTGATATTCCGCCCTCTTCCTCGACCCTCACGCTACAGTCTAATTCTATACACCTCGATTGGGAGATGCAAAGTCTGCAGAGCCTAAGTCGATTACAAATGCATGAAGCTTCGAGAACATGGCGCAAGTATACTGTACATATCAAAACAACAATCGTCACTGGGCTACTGTCGGTGTTGCAGACCGTTGACTTCAATTTGATCGCCATCCTCCAGGTCTGCCTCAGAAATTGGGGTATCAGGGTCCATACGCTCGCCATCAATCATAAGTCGTGGTCCCCCTTCCTCACGGATGCTTCTGTCGTCGAGGTATTGATCCGCTATACCGGCACGTTTCAAGAATGCCTTAACAATGGCGCCACAGGTTGTCGTCGGTCGCACGTTGAGGGTAACGTCCTTTGTAACACCCGACCGTACGACCAGCTTGAATATGTCGCCATCGTCATCATCTGCCATTGATTGTGCATCAGATTCGGATTCACCGTCCTCTGCACTGAATGGCGGTGGGGATCCTTGAGCCAGTGCATTTGCAATCGGCGGAGGACCCTCCTGTCGGTGCTCACGGAGATACTCGTATGTCATGAGGTCAGACGCGTCTAGAGGCAAGGCATCAATCACATAAACTGGCGTGCTCTCGAATTTTGGGACAAACTTACCCATTTCCGCTTCAGCCCAGATTTTCAAGCTGTGTGGCGTTGCAGACGCGAATACGCGTGAACCATTATGTGCCAAGACAAGTGAACCCGAGAGAATGCCAGCCGTGTCGGCGATATCTTCGAAGAGTGCGTGGAAAGCGTCATGCTACATGGAGGAGGTCACAAACACTCCAAGGCGGGTAGAAAGGACATTAATACCCTTTTCGTTACGAAGGTCCAAACATCAATACTGTTATCGGGGCTCAGCGGATGGGGCTGCCAATGTACTTTAATCGTGACGTTCTCTGGTCCACCTTTTTTCTCGAGGTTGCCGCCATGATTGACTCGAGCCCTTGCTTCACGAGCAATGGAAGCGAGGTCTTCATCAAGCACGATGCTATCCATTGAGTCGTCAATGTACTCATTTGATGGGGAGTCCGGACGTGGTTCATTTCCTAATGCATCGCTACAAAAGCCCTTAAGGAGACCGAACCAGGTGAATATCCTCCACGGGAAAAAAGCTTACCGAATAACGTCCCGTACGTTCAAAATTTGTTGCATAGAGAGCTCTGGGGGAGGAGTCAATGATCTCGATCGACTGCGCGGCCGTTTTCCGCCTCTGGCTACATTGGAGGCAGAGCCATCTACTCCTTTAGGAGCCATATCAACGTCTTCTGCCTCGCTCTCATCGTCGCTCGCTAGCAAGCTAGTCATAAGAATTTCAAGAGTCAGAGAAAGTCGCCATCAGCGTCTATGTATGTTAGAATAATGTCGTCGATCGACCTGGAAACATTGTGGACACCCTGATGCGAATTCCCGCAGCTGGGATGTCCGCCTAGCAGGAAGGCCATTTATATGTGACATGAAGGGAATGACTTGCCTCAGATCTATATCGGCACGCCTGGTCCATTCTGGGAGACCATTCTCGTCCCGTTGTCTTGCTTTCCGTCGCTTTCGAGGGGTCCCAGAGGAGGCGTCGGAGACTTCTTCAACATCTGAGTCCCGGTCGGAAGACTGGCCAACCTGTTCTACACTACACGCATCAGTGTTATTAATATACACCGAAAAGGTGGCCAGACTCGCCCTTCGCCAGTTTGTCCAGTTTCTTCCAATCCTTGGCAGTCCTATTTCGATTGCGGAGGAAGAGCTCATCTCCTTTATCCAGTTCTAATTCCCTGTCCGTCTTAGCAAGTGACACCGCCTGTGTCATAGAGGAGGATGCCACAGTCTTGGCTTGATCACTAGCCTGGCGATTCGCTGGACGAGGTCGAGGTCGAGGAGGCATCTTAATGAGATGGAGGGTGGTACTAAAGTACCGTGGGAATCTTGGTCCTGGGGCTCATTGTCCAGCCGCGTTATTGAGTGCCAGTGGCCCCGACAAACATGTCGGACGCTCCCGTCATCTTCAAAAGAACTAAATTCAAGGCGAATCAGAGGGCGAGAGAAGAACAACAGCCGGATGCGCAAGATCAACAAGTCCAATCGACGAAAGACGAGCCGTCTCCCAGCGCAGTCGCTTCAAAAATCAGGAATAAAGCCAAACAACGCGTCAAACAGAAGACGTCGCTGAGTTTCGGTGCTGAGGAGGGGGTGAGTACAATTCCATGCCAGTTTTCTCAACCTCAACCCTTGTTACAGGAGGACAGCGAAGATGTTTTCAAAATCAAGAAATCTACTCTAAGTCAGAGGTTGACACTGAGGCAACATCCAGCCTCTCCGGGGTGAGATTGCTACCCCGGAATACTGGATTTCGTGCTTACGATGGCATGGATTAAGGACACTTCCATCTAACTTGGATCAAGCCAGCATATCTTCCCATACAACTGGGGGTCCCGTCTACGACGAGGCCTACCTGAACGAGTTGAAAGCGAGCACACATTCTCGCCCCCGTATTCCTGAGGGTGATACTCACCATGACGGTGCCCCAATAAACACCGTACCGGGAGGCTCGGCTATGGAAAGCATCGATACTATTGGTAATGGTAATAGACCGGATATCCCGTTCTTCCGTATTTTGCTGTGTGCTGACGTGCTCTTCATTTATAGATACCGGAGTAGCGGCTATACCTCCTCAATCGGCCGTTTTGGCTGCTAAAGAGAAGCGCGAGCGCATGCGTGCCGCTGGCCCTTCTAATTCCCATGCCGATGAATACATTTCTCTATCATTGACCACGCGTGATGACGAGTATCAAGGCCCCCATCCAGAAAGTCGCCTCATGCGTGAGGATGATGACCTCGGCGAAGGGGATGACGGTGAGCTATCCAACCAACCATTTTCCCACTTCAACCGACTTGCTTATCAGATTTCGCCGAGTATACAAGTGCTCAAACACGAATTGCTCTGGGTAAGAAGGCTAGAAAAGCGGAGACGAATAAGCTCCGTGAAGAAATGCAAGACCTAATCGCTGACGCGTTCGTATTTCTCCCTCGCCTACGTAGTTTACGCTTTGCTTATCCACATTAGGGAAGATATCGATGAGGAGACGCAAGAATGGGAAAGAGCCCAAATAAAGCGAAGTGGTTTGAAGCCGGATGAGGGTTCTTCTGTTCCTGCCATGACGCCTGTTTATAAACCCGCACCAAGTATGTGACATAATGTCTGGTTTCGGAGCGCGCTCTCACGCAGAACTAGTTCCTCCTCTGACAGAGATACCCAGCTTGGAGTCCTCGGTCATGCGTCTTTCCCAAACTATGACTTCTATGACCGCTTCGCATGCGCAGAATACTACATCGATATCAACCCTATCTGCGGAGCAGGTCCAACTTGACGAACGCGAAACGGAGCTACGAGAAATCGTTGCAAGGGCTGAGGGGAAAAGGAGTTGGTTTGCCGACTTCAGAGATTGGCTAGAGAGTATTGCCACGTTTCTTGACGAAAAGGTGCGACCTTGATTGTGTCCCAAGCTTTACGCTGTTTGATTCCTCGACCACAGTTTCCTCGAGTCGAGAAGCTTGAAGATGAGCATCTTTCCATATTGAAGGAGCGTCGCGACATGATCCAGGTACGGCGTCGAGCCGAGGATGAAGATGATCTCTTCATGTTTCTGGGGTCCCGTCCCACGCTTCTACATACAGGCCCAGAAGAACTGGACGAAATGGGACGCATTATCCCTCGTTTGAATGCAGAAGCTACACGAGGTGACCGACGCACTGCGCGTGCCGCTCGGCGTGCCCTCCGACGAAGGAATGGCCGTCAAGGTGAAGACGAGGAAGGTTACTCTACCGACGCTACATTACCGCCTTCTGATGCAACGGACTATCTCTCTGCACTCGAACAATTGTCTCGTCAACGTGATGAGATTCTATCAGACGTGAAAGCCAAGGAATTCAAGGACCCTATGCTGGGTATTGGTGCAAGATTTGCCGCATGGCGTGGGCGTTTCGACGATAGTTACATTGGAGCTTGGGGCGGGCTGGCGCTGGTTGGTGCATGGGAGTTCTGGGCAAGGCTCGAAATGTTAGGTTGGAATCCATTTGAAGTAAAACACGCGCACCCAATCGTTTCTCTGAGAAACCTTCATTAATGTCGCCTTTCATTCTAGGATTCCGGAACGCTGGACGGCTTTCGTTGGTACGCCAACCTGTACGAGTATTCCCGGCCAACGGTACCCCATGAGGAGGATATGCCCGAATTGGGACCGGATGGAGATCTTGTCTCTGCCACGATTACGACCGTCGTCCTCCCGCGTTTAACTAAACTCCTCGAAGGAGGTGCTCTTGACCCGTTTTCGGGAAAGGATATTCGACGCCTGGTTGATCTGTCAGAGGAGGTTGAGATCTCCGTTGAAAAAAATAATCATAGGTTTCAGGTGATTAAGAACTTTCCGGCCGCCGGATAAATTCTGACCTGAACTGTTCAAGATGTTTTTAAAGACTGTTTTGAGCGTATTTCAAAATGCTGTGAATGACTTCATGTCTTTACAGGAACCATTCCTCGTACAGGATAACCCGCCTTTCCATCCCGAAGCTATTCCGGCTAGGAAGCGCGTACTTGCCCGGCAGGAGAAGCTAATGACTAATATCATCCGCTGGAGGAGGTATACAAGGTCACTGTTCGGTATTGACGAGGTTGCGAAGAGTTTCTTAGTGGATTGTATCCTGCCCGTGGCAAGGAGTGGATGGGATGTGGGGGGAGAGGTGTGTATCCGCAGGGTGAGTTTCTTTTCACTGCAGATAATGTCCATGCGAACTAAAAAAATTCCGCCCAGATTGCTCAACAGTTGCCAAATGAGTTAGCCAATTCGCAGACTAAGGCTCAATTAGGGATCTTGGAGTCTTGAATGCCCACTCTTGCTTGCTTGCAGGCCAAATACCGAGAGCACCTGTTCTTCAGGATCACAATGCGGCGGAACGCTTAGTAGGCTGCCTTTCTAACATTGTGACTCCGGTAACTCTCGAGATAGCAATAATTGAAGCTCTACTGACCCGCCCGCCTTCCGGAGCATCCGAAGTACTGCGTGGCGAGGCTCGTTCCGCTGTCAGACAGCCTTCACGATCAGTCACGATCAGGGGATGACATCCATATCACTACCTGACACTGTATGACATACCCTGTCAATGACTCTCACATTCTTGGAGGCTCGTGTTATGAAGTCCGAAGGCCATAGTGGCCCAAAAATCACAGGGCTATACGCCTAAGCTAGATTCCAAACCTCCGACACTTTTTTGGTGGCCTTTTGTCTAAGTGTCATGTCGCAACTAACTTAGAGTCTCTTGCGCCTCATGCTTCTGGCGATGTGTCACAGTGCAGTTTTTACTTGTGACCTCCGTTCGTGTAGACCCTTTGCCTTAATCCGAGCTGAATAAATGAGGTGAAAGGCCGAAATTATATCCAGGACGATTATTATGCAATCCGGGGAACAAACGGACCAAATTCATTCCTGGACGTGAAAGTAGTAAAACTGACGAATCATTGTCAACTCGTCCACAATTGACCGATAATAGTTCCCTAATCCTCTGTCACGGAATTTCCGCCTGCAGGTGCCGACTAGCTCGGGGATTGGGAGAGGTAAGAAGAAAGAAGAGAACAAGCAGGTGTTGCGCCGACGCAAAGCATATCTGGGCCGAACTTGGCAACAGTGCAAGACTTCGAAGCACAGGCCGCAGTAGATCCGAATGAGACACCAATCAATATGCATCGCAAAAACTGAGGGCACGCGAGGGATTCGGGAGCGCAGGCTGCGCAGCCGAGGACATCCCCCTCATTGAGACCCCCAGCTTCGTGACTCATTTATTCAGTATTCCATGTTTACTGTAAAGTTGAACCTTTAGGTCCAATTATTTGCTTCGTCTAGGTTACAAAATATATACCTGCTTCGGAGGTTACATAAAGGTAGGGTACTACATCAGAAGATCTAGTTGACACTTTGCGCGCCGCATAATGAGCCCAGAATGCGTAGATACTGCAATGGCAATGGCGGCCCAGCCAGCCCAGGTTCTGGTATAAAACAACCACATCGTCTAATCTTCGTATCCACGTATTCAGTTGAGAACGAATTCCTCCATGCTTCTAGAAAATCCTTTCGCCCTGCTCCGAGACTATAAGCGACGAGTCTTGGTTCTTCGTTTCCATCCCATTCATCGGAGTCCTGCACTACCTACCGCAATGACTCTTTCTTCTTGTTCTACCGTACCCAGATACGGAGCAAATGATACGGCCAAATATCTTGCTTATTTCTTACTCCCTACAACTTCGATACCGCCCATAGTACTTCATTTGGTTGATATGTTCCAGATGTCATTTTGATTTGATAGTTCTGTTCCTAGATGAAGAGAAAAAAAGATGGCTGTCTGTCACGCTCGCCAACAGTTGCGATGTCAGTGTCATGATCCGAGTTCAATTACAGCGTCTCTTGTGTGATGCCAGTGGCGAAGCGAGCGGTGTTTAAAAACAAACGCCATGAACGCCCAAACTGCTCACGGCCTCATGCCAGACCTGGTAGCATCACACATGCCATAATCTTAAATGATATCCCTTTTATGCAACCTGATGCATTCACAGCGGATCTATATGGTACACCGTCTCCGAGCAGGCATTCGGCCTTAAGGTGATCATGGCCAAGCGCTGTATGCATTAACACCATGCGCACTAGTCACTGGGGAGGCCCTCAATATAATCGATCGCACCTGGCCGTTTCACGGTGTTTATCGCCAGGCGTGGCAACATCTTCCTTTCACAATACGAAAGAACAAAAACATAGGTGGAAGTTGGAATATGGGAGAAGGCAATAGAGTCCGTGTACGTGTAACAATTCTTTTTTTATCAGTGGCGGTTCAATTGAGCAAATCCAGAAATGCGGGGGCTGTCCGAAGGTCGGTGGGTGCGCCGCTGTAAATCCCTGCCAGTGCGTGCTTGCTCTCTTCTTCCGTCCCACCTTCATCTCCGCCCTTCCTCCTCACTCACTAGCCTAGTGATTCACTACTTTACTACAATGGAGATGATGTCGTGGTCGATCCGATGTGCCTCCGTCGGGCTGTTCCGGGGAGCAATGATGCGGGTACTTAGAGGTCTAAACCCTCGGGATGACTATCCATGACCAAAGTTATATCTAGAACAGCCGGTAGCGAAAGGCATTCGCCAGAATCGTGTTGTCCCGTTCAGATATTTACTTTGCTGTTGTTCGAAGGCGGTAGGTTTGGAAGTCTCAACACCGCGGCCATCTTGACCGGACGAGACCTACTAGTAGAGTACATTATCATGCCTCGCGCCACTTGCCACTCCAAAGAAGCATGCGAACAGTTGACTTGAATGGACCAACATGTATGTCTTGGCATGTTGCATGCTTCTCTTACGCCCGACCCGACGTGGAAGCGGTGCACCCTTGGGTTGGTGGGCTGTATCTGGGCGTAACGAGGTATAGGCATGAGGCTGATGACCCAGACCTATGCGCCATAGGAGTCGTTTATAATCACGTGAGCCTCAGTCATTCCAGTCCGGTCTCTAACTAACACTAACATCTCACACCATGTCACTCTATAGTCCTGGAATGGTATGTAATGCATCAAGCTTCCCTCGGCGCTGATCGACCTTTTAGGGCCATCATCCTACGTGGTCTCACTCCGCCCTGAGTCTTCTCCTATTCATTCGCGACAATGTGGCTAGTTGATGGCCACCGAGCTGGTGTCACCTGTCTTTGGGCTGCTCGGAACATGGCAATAGTTGAAACGTGGTGCTTCATTGCTGCTCTACCAAAGGTTAATTTCCAACGCCACGGCACTTCTTTTATTAGCTTCTGGTCGATTGGGGCCGGAGGGTCGGCTGGAAAATGAAATGGATCGAATGGACAAGGGGTTGGATTCTCGGGGTGCAATATTTCTTAATCGAAGTCCACGGGTGAATGCGAGGTATGCGTGTAGATGCTGGCACCAAAATTGAATAAAAGGCCGCTGTTGGAATGCTCTTCTTTTAGCCCTCTTGGCAATTCCTGCCGCAACGGTGCTTTCCTCTCCCAAACCGCCCCCATCTTAAGCGAACGACCCAATGTCTGCACTTCCCCCTAAGACCCGCTCAAGTGCTGATTCTGCGAAAATTGTGGACGTACTCCCAGCGCCTGTTGGACAACCCTCCTCTGAGATTTACGATCAGGATGAATACTACCCTCCGAACAATTGGGCAAGGATTCGGTTGGCCGCTAGCGTTATGTACTACGTCTCTGACGCTCATGTTATGTCCCAGCGAGATCATACGCGAGCCTGCCGCTGAAATGCTTGGAACCATGATTTTGACTCTTGTTGGCTGCGGTGGTAATTGTCAGGCTGTGCTGAGCGCGAATTCTGGTGTTGCCGCCTCTCCAAAGGGAGACGCAGTTTCCCTGTCTCTCGGATGGGCTTGCGGTTAGTCACTGGCAACCCTTATATTCTACCGCACGTCCGATAAAGGAAATTGACACAGGTGTTGCCTTGGGTGCCTGGGTTGCTGGAGGTACCACTGGTGGCCACGTGAATCCCGTGGTATGCTCTTGCCCTGGGTTATTCCCTTACCCGTCTTGAGGTGTACTGAATTTTTTTTGTATAGGTAACTTTATGCATGGCTGTCTTTAGAGATCTCCCATGGTGGAAGGTGCCCGGATATGTGCTCGGACAACTCATCGGTGCTTGGGCTGGGGCAATCATCGTCTTTGGGAACTACTTTCACGCCATTGACATTGTCGAGGGCAAGAAGGGTGGGCGCACTCTCACGACTGCCGGACTCTTTGGTACCTATGCGGTTCGTCTCACATGGCCACTGTGTGACCTGTCTTACCAGTTCTGTAGCTTGACTACATGCCATCTGCAAACTGCTTCTTTGACGAGGTGAGTGCAAAGTCAAGGAACAACTGGTCACTTGGTTAATCCCGTGGGGTTAAGTTCATCGGCACATTCATCCTACTTCTACTTGTGTTCGCGGTCACCGACAAGAAAAACTCGCCTCCGCCAGGTTGGTTCGTACCATTGGTCGTGTTCTTCACCATCCTTGGTATTGCCGTAGCATTCGGGATGCAGACAGGCATGTCGTCCTTACCGTTATCTGACCGTCTTTAACAGTTCGTCGGTAGGATTTGCCATCAATCCTGCACGTGATCTGGGACCCCGCATCATGACCGCAATGGTCGGTTACGGACGGCAAGGTACAGCAAACCCATGCCGTTCCGTCAGAGTCTCTAATACATTCTTTGATGCAGTCTTCGATTTTCGTAGTCAGTACTGGATCTGGTCCCCTCTTTTGGGTTCTATCTGTGGCGGACTGTCTGCCGCCTTCATCTATGATGTCCTCATCTACCGCGGAGAGGATAGTTTTATTAATGCGCCGTGAGTGTCCAAGCTTCATACCATACTTCTGGAGCTTTAACGTCATACTTTCAGAAACGGAGCTTCCCGTCGTCAAAAGAACACATATCGTCCTTCCGGCTCGCACCCGTAATCAGATGGTCGGAGAATGAACATTTCATCTTTGTTACTACGGAATGTTATGGAGCTATTTCTCCTTTCTGAATTCAGAAAGGGATAGGAATTTTGCTGGTGTTTCTTGAGCCTCCATAGTGATTAGCAATCATGTGATATACTGTCTACTGGATGCAAAGCAGAGTTTTTAGTCTGGAAAACCTTCTAGAAAACTCTAAGATGTGTTTAACATTTTTAGAGTTTCATGTCTGAAAAACTTTGAAGAAAAGACCAACATTGTCAGTGCATAAAAAGCACTGATGGGAAATTCAAGTTGGGCAGATTACAGGCTCATATCCCAATGTAGCACTTGGCGTTCACACACATAACACACAGAGCAGAGGAAAGAAGGGGGCAACACTGCTGGCTCCGGAAAACTCAAGTTTTTGTCAAGTTTTTTTCAGAAAAACTTTTAAGTATTTATTCGAGGTTTTTTCGGACATAAATGCTCTAAAATAATAGTTACTATAAACACTTTTAGAGTTTTTCCGGACTAAAAACTCTGGTGCATGCCGTGGATCACGAAATCAAACTACTTGACTTGAAGGTGCTCTGTCCCATCCCCCCGGTTCTCCATGTCTTCGAGCAGGCATTCGTCCATTAGTTCAACCACTGGGCCCTCCTCCCCCCTTCTTGGCCCACAACCTTCCCCAGAGTTGGTCCTTGTAAACGATGCCGATACCCAAAACGAGGAGCTCGATTTTTCCAGTGATGATGAACTGCCCGACGACTTCGCCGCCCAAGCCGACCCCGTCAATACGTCCATCATCCCCCCCCTTTCTCCGACACTCGTTCTACTTTATCTTTCTATACCTTATCTTAAACTTGGACCGATATTTCTACCCACAAGCGACACCCCACTTTCTCAATCCATCCCTACATTGCTCATATGCGCGGCGTTTGCGACGTTCACCCGAGAGTTGTGGTATTTACTCGCCAGATACCTTCGAAAAACGGACATCGAGGAGGTAGTTCTGGATGTGTTTGCGCGAGGTTCAGACAAGACCCGTACAAGGCTTTTCCTCCGTGTCTTCGTGAGGGTGGGCACCTTTGTTTTGCGGGTTCTGCTGGCATCAGTATCCCTTCGTGGTTCGCATGATTCCTCATCTCTCATTTATCGAAAAGCTTATCTGCCGTAGTTTCTGTCGATTCACTCCTCCCTCTTATCCCCGCACATTCTCTCCCATTCGCCCGAGGGCTCCTCACCGCCACTATCGCTTTTGTATTGCTCCCCCTCTATGCAGCACGTTCGCTTGCTGCCAAGCGGATTATATATGCGACATGGGCGTCATTTTTGGCTTACTTGACATGGTTGGGTGCGATAATTTACGTCCACGTGAAAGGAACATTATCTACGGATGTTCATCGGCAAAGACCTGGTGTCCTTTGGCAGGGAATCAGTTGAGTGTTGCACTGGGGTCTCATCAATGCGGCTTTTATTCACTATGTTCAATAGCTTCCACGGCGTTTGTCTTCTCGTCATCGTGGACTATTCCTTTGTATGCGTGTCTCCGCGGTTCGGTGCCCCCTACAACTACTACGAAGCGACGTCGTCGCCGTTCTTTCAAAACGTTAGTCGCTGCCAGTGTTGCAATCACTGTCGCACTTGTGCTTCCCTTATGTGTGTTCGCATCACCGTCTAATGGACCCGTAAGCACCCTTCTGTACACCTTGATGACAACGTTTAAAATCTGAAATACAGAAAACTTCGGAGCAAGGAGTGATCGCACTGATATCAATATCTAGCGCCGCTAACCTTATACTAACCGTTCCTGCTATACTCATCACCGTTCCACCAACTCCCTTACCGTTTTCAATTCGCCGCATAAATCCATATATATCTAAGATCATCATATTCATGATTACAACAGGACTCTCGGTGTTACCGAGGAGGGCAAATGTTGTTCTTGGCGATCTCTTGCTTGTTCTGTCGTTGTTGAGCACTTACGTTCTTCCTGGTCAGTCCTCTCGACGAATCTCCGCATGGTTTAATTAATGAATCGTTTTTCAGCTATCCTGCATATAACTGTACATTACTTCAAGCGGCCTTTATCCATTGTGCTACCTACCTCAGCAACACGTGCTGGAGATGGTGAGGGTGATGAGCTTCTCCAGCGTAAAGAACGTAGTCTCCAGCGGAGGAGACTCGGTCGTCGTGTTTTTTGGGATGCTGTTTCGTGGGTTTCGATTTTACTACTCGGGGCTGGCGGATCTGCGTGGGCTATCGGACGGGTTCTGAGGAGGTGGTAGACGGTGGTGATGGACACTTCATCTGTATGCGTAGCATCCATTTCTTTTTGTCTGCTTACACTGGCGGTAGCTGTAGCCATATGAGCTGAACTATGCCCATTACTTCCCAAGGCTGTTCAGTCTGAGGCGAGGCTGGATTGGCACGTGAGCGTCAGCAGCCCGTCACCCGTCAACTGAACTTGGACCACCATAGAGTCTAAGCCCACGTACGGCCACCAGAATATCTATGCCGCCTCACTCTAGGCAACCAACTGAGCATAGCGAGTCCCCATTGGCGGCGGAGGAGTGGCAGCTACGAATCCTTTGGGAGCTGCACAAGAAAAAACGTCGGCCGACCGTCGAACAGAGGAAACTGCTAGCCGCTCAGACAGGACTGTGAGTGGTCTGTGGTTCTCGAGGGTGCGTGGGCACGCATGGGCATATTGATACGATCATACCACAGAGACGTCAAGTGGATAGCCAAGTGGTTCAAGCAAGTCAACAACAGTGCTTCTAAGAGCAAACTTCAGACTACGATGGGTTGTCTTCTTTCTAAGTCCCAGACTGCGACTGCGGCGGCGACGGCAGTGACACCGCCACCGACCCGAAGTATTGATGGATCGAATCATGTCAAGTCAGGAAACCTAGCAACCTCGTCTGGTACTGGCACCTCTCCGAGTCTCTTCGGCAATACTTTGGAACATACCTTCCTTCTCTCCCGCTCTGGTGGTCAAGTTGCCCCTGAAAATGGAAGGTCTGCCACTACTGGTCACGGCCCTTACCACAGCCGTCTGCAATCCTCAGGCTGGGAACTTGAGCACCCCACTGTAGCCCCTGACTTGCAAGCGAACCGCGAACTTGAACATCCCTTATTTTACCCTTATTCTCTTCATGGTGGCGCAAACCCAGCAACACTTCCTCAATCACACACGGATCTCGTAGAACACTCTCAGCTGACTGACGCTGACGGGATCGTAACCAACAACCATGTTTACTTGACGTCCCACGCTCAGGCTCAGGCTTCGTTCAATCGTGGTACATCTTCTCCTAATACTGGCACTGGCATGGACAACGTCAAATCCGGCAAGCCCTATAGTTCGCCCTCGCCCGCCAGTGCGCCGTCCGGCCGTCTGCAGACTCGTTATGTTTACGTGAATCTTGTTTCCGAAGCTCCGAATCCAGCATCACAGGCACAGGGAGTCCCTGATTTCGTCGCGCCCGCCGGGTCACAGCTTGGACCATCATCGCCTTCCGAGCCTTCCGCCCCACTTCCGAGCATGTATTGGCTTCTGTTCGATACGGAACTTGATTCTGTTGTCGACCGGGAACGAGGCGATGATGTAGTATCACGTTCTTCGTCTAGATCACCATCGGATCGCATGATTCAACCGCACGCCTCTATGACGCCAACTCCAATCTCGTTTTTGGCCAAATGGGAAGACATGCTCGCACTAGAACGCCGGATTCGTTCATCATCGCGCAATATGAAGTCGGTACAATCGAAGCAAATTCAGGCGGTTCATGCCGTTCGGGCTAACCGAACCAGGCAACTGACGGGGACAGGTCAGAGTGGTCTATTTTGCTGCCCTCTACAGTTTTTTTTTCCATGCAGAGTGCTGATGCATGGTCAAAGCAGACCGCGTCTCTTGTGGTCCAAGTCGCGATCGCTGTACAGATGAACAGCGCCCAAACCCGATGAGTTCTCTGTCGGACACTTGAAGGAGCCGCGTACGATGGACACTCCCATTTCGTATTCTCTGAGGTTTACACCTTGGGGCCGAATGAACTCGACTGATAACATAACCACCTGGAGGGATCTTCCTTCTCTCGGGTCCATTGAGACAAACTATGGCCTTAAATCAACAATTGTGTTATGCCTCTGTCAATTGCCTCTCTATATTATGTATAAAGCACGCCATAATCTCGACCTTGTAACAGTGTCCCATCAAACCTTTATAACAATTCATGGGCGCTCGTCATGTTTCATGTGGAAAGCGTCGTCCTAGAATAAACCTATGCAACCCCGATCCTGATGTAGCAAATAGACATAATTCACGTCCAACCTCTGTGATCTCGAGTGAGGTGATCTGTTCCTCGAACTTTACTTGAAAGGGTGAAGCTCCGATGTCTACAGGGTGTAGCTGATGACTAGGAATTTCCAGGGTTGGACCTGGGTGTGGATGCGACAGCGGCTCGCCAGTGAGAAGGGACCATCCCCGGATACGGTTGTCAAGACCGGCGGCAAAAAAATAGTCTTGAGATGGGGTAAGTGTGTGAGGCTGGAGGAAACGGGATCAATGCGTTGGTGTTTAGAACATTTACGGTGCGTAGCGCGGCATACAAGACTAGGTTGGTATGAATTGACGTGCCCAACGAGGGCTAGGAGTGGTCGCGCTTCTTGCAAGAAGCGAACGTCGAATATCTCGATCTTATCGCACAGGTGTATGTTTTTATTTTTCAATGTCTCAGATGGTAGGCACCAAGGAGAAGCCAAGAAAAAGACGTACGGCTCCGCGTATAGTGGACACCAATAGTTGCCAGTCCCTGATGATGTTTAAATATGTGATGGAATTAGAGGATTTGGTGAACGCTTCGCCAAGGAGTGTTAGCCCTGGTGCTCGCGTACGAGTGTCGAAGCGTCGGATAGAGCCGTTGCGAGAGCCAGTGTATACTAAGCTCTGGTTGGCATCACAAGTCGGACGTGATTCAATTCAGTTGTTCACGACAAATGGACTAGCTTACCTCCTCCTGATGCAATGCGAAGACATCACTATACGTCTCTAAGCGCCAAGCATTTGTTAAGATTTCTACATCTTGCATGAGCAGGGCGCGCTTTCGCACACCTGGGGTCTCCGATAAGTTTTTAGGAGGGACTACCATGATAGGCGAGGAGATCATCGCCACCTAAAACGAGGCTACGATCGCGCAAATGGCTCGTCCAGACGTCACACGCTAGATCGGGCGTGAGGGATGCCTTCACCGTACTTCCACACGCATCAGACGAGAAGTGCTTCAATCATGATACTTTCAGAATCTCACCGAGTTGAGGGCAAGTCATGTACGAGTATTGTTGAACCGAATGATGTCGCTCTGCACTCTGGTGAGTCATTTGTCCTGTAGAACAAGAAGGTGAAACACTCACACCCATCGGGAGCCTGAGGAACGAATGGAAGAGATCTGTGGGTCACCACCGGCGAAAGGATGAATGGACGTAGTTTAACTTTGCTTGCATGGGAAATACTCTTACATATAACTTACTTGAGAGTCAAGGCGATATTCTCGGGTCCATGAATGTTGCAGCAATTGACTTGGCATCGACAGAAGATCCTCGGGTGATGAAGGGTCAAATGTATGGAGGACCCCATAGCTGTCACCAGCAATGGACCATATGTGGCCATGGTAAGTCCCGGCCTGTAAGGTATGTTTGTCAAGGCTGTGTAAAATTTCTTAGAGGTTTCTAGAGCGCACGGCAAACGCTGTGAGGGTCCTGCCGGTAAACACAGGGATAGGGATAGCCTGATATGCCACTGATGCCTCAAGCTGAGCCGTCATCATCTGGCTGACACACCGGAGCTACTTAGAAATAAGGAAATTAGTTGTTAGAGTGGCGACGCAACTGAATGGTGGCAATTCTCTGCCTTGGACAAGTCGCCAGGCGAGACAGCTGCAAGGCATGCCAAGTGTCAGGCGACCGCCGCCGCTGCGGGTTTTGCGGAGGTGGCGTCGACGATGAGGGCGACGCCGTTTCCGAGGTGTGCGGACCGTGACGGGTAGCCGGAGGCCGATGAGGAGGATGAGATTTCCCAGCCTGCTTTGAGGATGCAGGGAAGTAACGATTCTTCTCTGCGTCGAAATAGAATCCAGGCAACTCTCTAGGCATTTTTAGGACGCAGAGCGGCCGTACGCTTCGGAGATAGTCTCGAAGCGTGGGTTTTTATCTTCGCAGGGGGCGAGACGAAGCCTCTGACAAAGCGTCTGTTCCTTTTTCGGGGTCACAAGTCTGAATATCTGACCGACAGGTTTGTTTGTAGGGCGCGTTACGTATGCCATGTCTGTGTTTCCTGTATAATATCGTACAGTACGTACATAAACATTGAATACTGATTGATGGGGATCAGCGGGCTCCGAGTCGGCGGCCGGCCTGCGTGGTTCTCAGAGCTACTCAGCGCTCAGTGGCCGGAAATTGCGCGCCCGCAATTATAGGGCGCTATCGTCGTTCTCTTCTAAGCGCTGGAAGAAATACCACCACATGACAACACCTTATGACTTGACAATACTTATCTCGAAAAATCCAAGAGGAGACCGGTTGTACAGTAATGAGAGCCAGGTAGCGTGTGGGGAACATCATGACGCCACGGGGAAGTGACGACCGCGGTGGCAGAAAGCTTTACTTCCCCCGGATCTTCCATGGTTAGTAAACGAGATCATTTAAACGTGTTCTCCGAGGAGGACAGTTTGAAGAAAAGGCTGGCTGATGGAACACCGACGTTCGAGTTGAGCGGCGATGTTGACGTAACATGATGGCATCATGCGTCCCGAGCCCGGCACAGGCAACCGTCAATTAGAGAAATGAAGAGACAGTATGGTGGGCTGAGGGGAATGGAGAGGGAGCACGCGACCAGCGGTAGGCTGAGCTTGTTGCCTGACTACGGGGCATACAGTAGTAGTTAGCGCCAACGAACTCGGTTCAATGGGGAAGGGGCGGTACCATCCATCCGCATACATCCAGGGCCACCATCTCCGCGTATTTTTCCTTTTGGCTTTCCCTCACCGCGGACATGCACATCCAGCTTCCCGACCAGTATCCAGGGTATGTAGTACGCGATTTATATTGTCTTCCTGTCTACAGTTACCGTTTATCTGTTTCTCCAGTCCCTCCCCAGTCCCTCCTCCCAATCTCGATTGCGACTGGAAATCTTCACCCTGCGATTTCCCCGCCTCTTGTCTCGTACGTACTTTTTTTTATCCTGTTCTTGGTCCCCCTTCTCCAACGCAGCGCCTCACATATCTCCATTACGCGCCCCGCCAATAATTCGAGGCGCTCTTCTACGCGCTTTTCATACCCAGTACATGTGTTTCGACCCTCCCGAACGCGTTGCTGACGAACCGCCACTTCTTTCCCTAGTTCTCTCCTTCTCCCGTCTCCTCCCCGCCTGCGTCTCCGTCTTCACCAGACTCGGAGGCTTCTCAATTCGGTCCAAGTACCTCCCGCCTAGACTTTGAACAAGACTACACATCATATACCCAACAACATAACAGGATGCCCAAGAGGCGCACGTCTTTACAGTCTATACTTATACCCCCCTTCCTATCATACCCACTCTCCGATGCCTCAGAGCCATCTCGATCATCTACACGTGCACGCTCACCGTCAATATCCTCTATTTCCGCTCCTCGTATACCTACATCCACCGTGCAAACTTTTGAGGCCATTTCTTTAGAGTCATCGCGAACCTCGCCTCCACCAGATTTCTTACACGAAGATGACCCGTTCGCGAATCATACTGGTTCCCGTCCGCTGCCACTCCACCGTAGCAATCCCACTTCTCCGACACCTTCGAGGCGAACGTCCGTCAAGCAACCACGCTCTCCTTTGGCGGCTGAGAAAGGCCTTGTTGCGTCGTCATCCAACTCGTTTTCCTCATCTGTGCCCATCCCGTGTAGCCGGTCGCCTTCGAGTTCCCCTCGAATGTCTCCTCCGTCCTCACCTTCACCTATATGTGGTCGGCAACTTCGCCCAGCATACACGCGACCAGCATTTGCACCGCGGCCATCGCTCCCGTCTTTGCATAGTTTGGCTCAGTCTGACTTCGTCTACCCGATTAAAGTATGTAACGTTCCTTTTTTACGTTCTTGGCGATTGACACGCGTCCTAGGCACGAAAAGGCACGCTTGGGGCTCGTCTTCCCCTAGAACCTTGGGATGTGAGAGCCGAACGCGAAAGCGTGTTAGAGGAAGCGCCGTCCTTTCAAGGTTTTGATCACGCCACAGACCACCTCCATCTTTCGGAGTCCCCGCTCGGCCCAGAAACGTCAATCGGTGGGAATGAACTAATCCTTACTGGTGACACACACACCAATACAGCGGATGCATGGCCATGCAAGGACACACATGGCTTAGACAGTGAGGCATCATTCCTTCAATCTCCCATTTCCCTCGAACTTGGCCCAGAGGAAGGCCCCAACATGTTTGCATCATTGTTCAGTGTTCTCTCGAGTTTCTCGTCGTCATCATCGCTGTCCCGGTCTTCTTCAACATCGTCCTCTTCTTCACTGCCTGTCCTTTCCCCTGATCTCCAGACGCAATGGGGCGATGACTCACCCTCGCCCACCCGAAGTCCAAATCGATCGTCGTCCGAGGAGTCTGCGCCCTTCGATCTCGGCTTCGATGACGATATAGTATATCCTCCATTCAGGACGTTTAAATCTGATGATTGGCACTCAGAAGACGTTGACTTTCTCTCGGTGCCAGGGGGCTTTTCAACTGTTGATAACTTTGAGCCGGGTACATCTGCAGGAACCATACGTCCCCTGGTTAATTCGCTGGTTTCTGACGGCATTTCTACTCCTTCCGACGGTGATTTGTCGTCAAATTACGGGGACTACGCCACACCGGAATTAAACGAGGCAGACATTTTCGATGAACACCTTGAAGATATGGGAGAGACAGTCGATGGAGGTGACCGGGAGTATCGTTCTGCTAGGAGGGACGAGGGCTTCGAAGCCCGTCAGTCCTCCAATGGGCGTGGGAATGGCGGCCAAGATTGGCGACAAGTGAGCGCTGGTGGTCCCCACAGTAATGGGCGTGGTTCTGGGGGTGACGATCGCCGAGGTGGAGGAAGTGACGATCATCGGAACGACGAACGCGAGTGGGGAGTGTCCTCGGCTTTCTCTACCCCCAGCGACACAGAGAGCGAAGAGAGTGAAGAGGAAGGTGCCGGCCCTACACGGCCTTCACCTTCAGGTGCAGCAGGAAATGTCTCAACATCGGGAGATGATGATGTTCCCTTAGCACGAAGCATTCCTACGGCATTGCGGGCTCAGCGCACAATCCGGAAGCAGGTCCGTGATGAAAAGGATGAACGGAGGAGACAGCGTCTTTTGAGGCGTCAACAACGACAGCAGCAGCAACAACAACAGCAAAATCACAATCAGACATTACTAGATGAAGACTCACCACACCATATGCAAGTTGGCCCAGCCCCCTCGCAGGGACCATCTGCGCACGCAACTCGTCCACGCACCAAAACGCTTCCTAGCAACTCCTCCCGGCCAATCCCGGCTGAGGATCTCTCAAGACGCTTGAGGGATATCCAAGAGACATTAGCCGTTCCCTCTTTGAAGAGCCATTCGCTTTCCCCATCAGAATCTCATTCTCACTCCGACCAGCTTGGTCAGCGGTCTCGGGATCATGCACGCGTTCCAAATGTTGGTATCAGTATCCAGGACAAGTCTCTCCGCCCTACACGTTCATTTCATCGTCCAAGCCCAGTAGATGCCACTCGGGAGCAGCAACCTATGCCTATGCCACCCATAACCCTCGAGACCCACCGGCTTGGCCGTAGTGCGACTACTGCCTCGCGCCCCATCAAACAACGTGACCAGCCCGAAGCCTCTGCCCGTGCTAGGTCTACGAGGCGTCCCCGAACAAGTGACGATGCGCACCACCAACCTTCGACGGCTCTCCTCCACCCATCCGTCTTCCGGCGCGTATCTACGTCACGTACTCCCACTGACATCTCGAGTACACCTTTGATCGCCCAAGCCGTTCCGAAGGAGATGAAACAAGTTTCGTGGCAGCAGAGGGTATTCGTTATGGATCTTCAACGGTTCAATACACTTATGATGAATCCGACGACAACTGCAAGGGAAGTGATAGACACCTTGGAAGCACAAGGACAATTAGCCAACTGGGCAGGCGTTGGTGGATGGATGCTATTTGAGGTTTCCCAGGATTTCGGCATGGGTGGGTGTCATTCTCGTTTGACAAAGTTGCCGTACCTCGCTGACACAGTGATTCATTGCAGAGAGACCAATCCGGCATTTCGAGGTTGTGTCGGAAGTCATCAATTCCTGGAATAAGGACAAAAGCGTGAACGTTCTAGTCGCAAGGAAAACACCCCTGGCAACTCTTCTACATCCTTCTGTATGGTTCCTTTTCGTGCGTGATGAATGACATGTTTACTCACGCTTCCTCGAAAGGCCATGCCATCCAGCTCACCTGTATTCAGTACCTATGTTGAGTGGGAGAGTAAACCCCGTAAGTGGTGCAAAAGATGGCTCGAGTTACGAGAGCAAGGACTTTGGCTCTCCAAGAAAGACAGTGTGAGTATTTTTAGTTTCTGATATCTTATTGGTGGGTTTTCTGAATAACTTTTTCCCTCAGGGAAAAGACGAGATATTCCTCTGCTCTCTGGCCAACTTCGACGCATATGTAGTCACACGGATACACAAGTCCCCGAAACCTTATGTATTCGCCGTCAAGTCCACCGATAATTTCTCGTACTTTGAGAATTCGGCGGACTATGTCCACGTGTTTTGCTGCTCAGAGAAGGATGGGAAAAAATGGTTGGAGACTGTCCTTCTGGCACGAGTGAGTGATGATGACTCATGCCGCCTGAAAACTAAGCTAAATCTCGACTTCTCTTTACAGTCCTACTTTATTCATCAGGAGCGTAACGCGGTCTCGGTAGGGGTTACCTCCAGTTCGGGTGGAGTACCAGGCAAAGCTCTTTCGTCCTCGACAATTACACGCAAGGAAAGGCGCACTCCACAACCGCTCGTAAATGTTTCTGTACCCATGGTAACGGCAACGCCTTCACAAGCGTACACATTTGAACCCGGGTCGTTGCTAGCTAAGCGATGATTGCCTTTTCTTACTCATCTCTCACTACAGTATAATCTACACCGCTCTTTTGGACTGTAGCTTTGTATTTCCCGCACGATCATTTATACTCGGATACTGTCCGTCCACTCAGTGTTCCCTCATTAGAACTATTTGTCGCACTCCGAACATTTGTATCTTTCTATGCGGATTCTCAGTCGTGTATCTTTTAATGTCTTAAAGCCATCTTGATTTGGGAAAAAATATGATATCTCACCAACATAATGTCTATCATATAGCAGTGGACAAGCGACAGACATACGAAATGAAAGATAAGATGGGAGAGGAGATAGGATTTTTAGTCTCCTGTTTTTTTTTGCTTCTTCCTTGCTGGTTCATCAGCATCTCCCTTCGCGGCTTTGCTGACTGGTGTTGGTTTCGGCTTCGGCTTGCGTGCGGGCTTGTCGGGCTCCGAGTCGACCTCCATCGGGTCTTCTGTGCCACCACCACCCTTTGACTTTGAGACAGGTTTCACCGCCTTGGCTTTCTTGGGCTTCTTCTCCCTCCTAACATCGTCGCCATCGTCACCCTTGCTAGCCACCGACTTTTTCTTTTTCGTCGGTGGTTCCTTGTCACCTTTCTTGGCCGACGACGCTTTTGCCTTTGCTCCCTTCTTTTTCGACCCCTTCTTGAGCATATCGCGGTCGCCAGACGCATCTGATGCGGTAGCACCGCCCTCTGAATCGGAGCTCGACTCGGTCGGGGAACCCTCGTCTGAAGAAGACACATGGAAGTCTTCATCTGTTACATATGTGTGAGTGGATGGAGATAACACGGTTTAGGTCGGGGAGGGGCGGGTGTGAGGAGGTTTTACTTACCGTCTTCGCTGTCGTCATCGTCATCGCCGGTCCGCCTTACACGCGGTTCCTCGTCATCATCACTAGCAACGCTCTGCATCTCCTCGTCCGAGTCATCACCTGCCGCAGCGAGCAGTAGGTCGCCTTCAGGCACCATCTCATTTTTCACCCGCACTTTCTTGTCCTTGAGGTACGCATCTGTGGGCTCATGCTCCTCTTTATTGATAGAAGTGAATGTATATTCCGGCCCGTGCTTCGTGATGATCTGCATGTCGAATGTGCGCGCTGTGGCAATGCCAGCCCCGACGCGGGAAAAGACGACTTGGTGAATATCGGAGATTTCGATGAGCACCGGTTGTTTCGAGACGAAGAAGATAAACTTGTCAAGCATGAAGAGATCGCCTTGTACGGCTTTCAGGTTTGCTTTGAGACCCGGATGACCATTTCGGCTACGTCGTACAAAATATTAGCCTCAGACGGTTCTAATGAGGATGCAGAGAGGGCCTGCCTCTGGAAGCTACCAGCGCTAATAATTTTTTTCTTTGATAGCGCGCGGAAGACGCTCGATACGACCTCGAAAGTAGGTTTCTCGTAGTGTTTCTCTAACCGTTCGAACTTTGCAATCTCCTCTCTAATGACCACGGTGTTTGTCAAAACAAAGCGATGCGGAAGTTGAGGAAGACGAACTCGCTCATGTTCAGTTCGGCAGTGATCTCTTCCTCACGACTAAATTGCATGACCAAGTACTGATAACGGGTCTGACCTTGTCGGATGGGAATATTGAGGCCAAGCTTGGAAACAGCTATCAGCAAGAAACTGGGTGTAGGAGGTCACTGAGCGTACGATAAATAGAATGTGTAAATCATCCTTTGGTAAAAGGAACAACCTCGATATGCTCGTATATACGATCTTGTAATCGTACGTTTTGCCCCGCAGACGTAAAAAGTCAGGGAACATGTCGACATCGTAGCGACCTCTTGGGGTTAGGACGAGAACCTCCTCGAAGCTTAAGATGATGTCTCCTGAGACATGGCCAAGTTCAGCCTTGTCTTTTATGGCATCGTGGAACGCTTGCGCAGCGCTAATATCGTCGCCGTCGTCTTCAGCGTCCGACCTGTTCGAGCCCGCATCGGAACCCTTCACGCGCGTACTTTGGCCGGGCACAAAGAAACGTATCTCCACCATCTCATCGGGTTGACCTTTTGACGGTTTTTTCCCAGTAGAATCAGATGGTGCCATAAACTCAAGAGAAACCTCTGTGCGTCCTGCGATGTTAGAATTGGCGACATGCTGCAACGGAAGCTCAAAAGATGTCTTGTTGCCAACGACGAAGGCCAGTTCATCGCCTGTTTAGGAACGTGGTTAAGTGTCCTGAGCTCAGCCAATATCAAGAGCTTGGGTCGCACCTCGGAAGTCAGTCACTCCCCAGTTCCAACCTCTAAATGAGATATCCTCAGTTTCCAACGTAACGCTAAAATGTTGCTTCAACAAGCTAGCGAGCTTATCGTTGTCCTAATACCGGCGTTCAACCGAGAACCAGGACCATGAGTAACGAGTAACCCACATCACGCTCGAAGCCTTCGAAAACCTCCCGGCGGCGATCCTTCAAGCCCACGCGAAGTTGGAAACCCCTCGCGACACGAAGCCATCGCACCCATTTGATGTCCGTTGAAGACATGGCAATGACATTTTCGCCATCCTCTCCTCTCCAAGCCATGCCGCTGGACGCTACACGAAATTCTAGTGGAAATTTGAGATTTGAGGAACCATGGGAGATTAGCAAAAGAACAACGCACTTCCCGGTTCAGTTGCGAGCCCATGATACACCCTATCAAACTGAGTTGTCATCTTGGTGGGTGTAGAGCAAAGCAAGGAGGACGCGTCAGGCGGAGAGTAAACACACACGCGCGCCGTCTCATCTCGCCCCTCATCTCGCCTCGCACCAGCCTAATTATTGTTGTAAGCACAGCACACTGTGCATGGACAGCCTTGAAGCGCTCTCCCGTGATACTCAGGAGCGAACGTTCTGCAAATGGTGCACCGCACCCTTATGCTCCACGTTTGTGGTTTATATTAGTATCCCAGGCTAAACACCAAGCTTGAGGCAAATGGCAACCCCCCGATGACCTCCCTAGTGAAAGACCTCTCAGATGGTGTCAGGCTCATACAACTCATGGTGCGTCTTGCACTCTGGCTTCCCGTTCTCACTCTTGACTGAGAATGTCGGTCGTCGGACAGGAGATCATGGGTATGTGCTATCCGTCGTCTTCGATTCTTTAACCCGACGCGCCGTATGCGCAGGCGATACTTCCCTTGGACGCTATAACAGGAATCCACGCATGCGAGTGCAGAAAGCGGAAAATGTGAACAAAGCACTAGAGTTTATCACGTCCCGTGGCGTCAAGTTGACCAACATAGGTCCCGAAGGTAATCTCTCGAGTGCCCTTCGTAGTTCTCCCTCTAATCGCTCATAGACATCATTGATGGTAACCTGAAGCTAATCCTCGGAATGATATGGACGCTTGTCCTACGGTTCACGATAGCTGATATCAAGTATGATGTCTCCTTGGAGTCGGCCACACTCTTTGATAGATATACTAATCGTATTGGTACCCTCAAGTGAAGAAGGCCTCTCCGCTAAGGAAGGCCTGCTGCTTTGGTGTCAACGGAAAACGGCGCCGTATAAAGAGGTTGATGTCCAAGATTTCTCCTTTAGCTGGGCTGACGGACTTGCGTTGTATGTCCTTTCACAATCTATCGTTCTGGTCTTGGCTTGATCGCGATGCCTCAGATGCGCGTTAATCCACTGTCATCGACCGGATTTGATAGACTATGATAAACTCGACAAGGTAAGCCCATACCTCCAATGCGACCGTATGCGTCAACCCCTCGTAGTCGGATCGCCATGGGAATACCCAACTAGCATTTGACGTAGCCGCCCAATCGCTCGGAGTCCCGGTCTGTCTTTTCAATGCCTCTAGGAAGGGATGCACGTCGTCCCTGATATAATGAACCTAGCAACTATTAGAAGTGGCAGATCTCTGCGATTCTGATCGACCTGATGAACGTAGCGTGATGACCTATGTCGCTAGTTATTTCCATGCATTCTCAACTCAAGGTAGACCTCTCATATATGTGCCACAAAACTTGATTGATATCTCATCCTTCATTCCGACAGACCAGGCAGAAACGGTGTCTCGTCGCATTGAGAAGTTCGCAGACCTCATGCAGTCCATTTGGGTTAGCAGAAATGACTATGAGCGCCGCGTTCGAGCAGTGCGTGACAAAGTTTTTATATTTAGTCCCTTGGCGAAAGTGTAACGGTATCATAGCTCCTTGCTGCCCTCAAAGAGACACAAGAAAAGTGGGCTTCAGTGAAATTCGCGGGTACATATGCGGATGTAAAGGAACATGCCGCGAACTTTGCGACATACAAGCAGACCACGAAGAGAGCGTGGGTCACGGAAAAACAAGATCTGGCCACCCTTCTCGGGAACGTTCAAACGAAACTGAAGACTTACAAACTGAGGCCTTATGTACCACCTCCCGGCCTTGCCCCTTCTGTCCGTATCATCTGCGGAATCTCGCGAATCCGAGCTTATATTTCAATAGGACATCGATGAAGCGTGGGAGATCCTTTTGACCTCAGAAGCACAACGATCAAGGGCGATCAACGCACAGATACGAGAGTATGATCCTGGTAGAATTTCGTGGCCAGGGTAACTAATTCCTGTGACAGAATCCAAGAGACCCTTCGCAAGAAGTTCGCAGCACTGGCGGATGGTTTCCGGGAGCGCCTGCGTGCCGTGTCTCTCGAGTTGTCTGCAGTGGAAGGACCCTTAGAAGAGCAGCAACGTCAAATTGAGACTATTCAGACTCGAATGCCCGCTCTTTCGGAGGCTCTAGAGACAGTCGAAGCGGCTGAAGCCGAGTGTGTTGCTGCAAAGGTCGAAGAGAACGATTACACCGTATTTACGTGCCAGGATCTCGAATTTGAACTCGAGCTTGTCGTGCAGAGCTTCGCGAAGAAATTCTCGTTTATCGATAATCAGGCATGTTTTGCTTTCTTTCCGAGGTTCTGTTTCTTCTGACTAAGGTGGCTACAGATCGTATCGCGCAACATGACAAATCTGACTCCAGCACAGATAGAACAATTTGAGAGCACTTTCCGTTACTTTGACAAGGACGAGACAAACACACTCAATCTTTCTGAGATGGCGGCTGCGTTGGCTAGCTTGGGTATTGTATATGGGGTAAGCCTTGTTCTGTCTTCACAAATTTGTTTTGACAATCCCTGGCAAAGGACGAGGACCTCGATATCATCTACGGTCAACTGCTTCAAGAGTACGGCGCCATCACCTTTGAAGCATTCATAAACCTCCTGGTAGGTTTCTCTCCGGCATCTCTATGTAAGGGTTGGGTTGGACATGACGCCGTGCAGGTCGACATCACAGAAGACCAAACGTCACCTGATCAGCTGCGCGAAGCGTTCCAAGGAGCCGCAAACAATAAGGTGCGTAGCTGGAGGGCTCCCATTCTTGACCTTGTGCATGAGTCACTGACTCGAATGTAATGCGCACCCGCAGCCGTATGTGACGGAGCTGGATTTACGCCTAGCACACATACCCACTGGAGCGGTCGATTACCTGCGTGAGGTGTTGCCCGCAACCCAGAACGGCGCAGGAGAACGCGAATATGACTATGATGCATGGCTGGACAGTGTATTCGAGTACTAGCCCAAGAATAGCAGATTGATTATCTAATGATGGCGATTGCCGAGGACACTGCCATCGCGATACTCAACAAATCACCCTCCCCTCTGACTCGTTCATCCCACTCCCACTACTAACACAGAACAGAGATGGTGCGAAAACATTTCTGTTCAGCCATCCAGTAGATCCCCTATATAATGCTTGCTTTTTACACTAGTCGTCCGGCGTAACCGTAAACTCAGAGTGCCTGGAAGCATTTCAAGAACTGAAACTGAGGAAGAAGTCCAAGTACATCATCTTCAACCTCAGCGACAACAAGACGGAGATCGTCGTGAAAAAGGTGTCGTCATCTAGCGAATACGACGACTTTCTCGCAGATTTGCCGGAAACCGAGTGCCGCTGGGCCGTGTACGATCTAGATTTCCAGAATGAGGAGGGCGGCCAGCGCAATAAAATCATCTTTTTCCAGTGGTACGTTGTTCTTCAACACAAAAACCGACAAAAAACTCTATTTGCTCGCATGAATTTCGTTTCTTCTGGTGCTAAATTTTCCGTTCTCCACTCTCTTTCCGACCAACGTTGCGATAACGACGTGACATGGTTTAGGTCACCCGATGGTGCGAAGATCAAGGACAAGATGGTGACTGCGTCTTCGCGAGAAGCTCTGCGACGCTCTCTTGTCGGTATCGCGGTAGAGGTCCAAGGTACCGATTATAGCGAAGTAGCACACGCCACTGGTGGGTTTTGTTTCCATCATCTAACCTCTCCTATCGTTCCCTCGCCGTCCACCCCTCCGTACTTACTTTTCTTTTACCCTCAGTCTTGGATAAGGCAAAGCGCCTGCGTTGATTATTTACCCTTGATCATTCTACACTCGTCCCCGACCCACTTCCTAGTATTTGCCTGCAGGAGTGTAAAGTTTTACAGAAGTGCTGTTGGAAATAAAGCCCTATCACATTACAGAACAATGCGATCTTTTCTGCCCTCACAACCATCATGTCTCCAAACAAAATGATTAAGAGCTCCTAGCCAAGACCACGCAATCGGCGTTCAGTGGCTTAACTATGACATGCATCGTATCTATCACCAACTCTCGATCTAACCACAAAGGAAAGACATAAAATACGTTTCATTCAACGCAGAATAAGGTATTAACAATTTATCTATCCCGCACCCAACTTTTGCCGGGAGGAAACAAAATTGCTCATGCCTCAAAGACAAACTGCGCACCAACTTTATGCGCAGGACCCAAGGGGCTTGCATCGTTGAGTCGCTGTGTGTCAAGGGCAAGACCAAAGGAAGCCTTAACACCAGGACGAAGTGCCTGGGTGTAACCTATATAGAAAATGCCGTGAGTGATAGCATAAAGTCAAAGGCACGAGGAATACCTACCAAGAGCAAGGACACCAGCATTGTTAATTTTAGCCTTGATGAAAGCAGCAGAGTCAAGGTAACTGGGATCATGGTACCGGCGTGAGTCGTAGCAGGGACATGTCGGATGATATACTTACGCCTTGGTGCCGACCTCGAGCGCGACAGCAGGGGAGGTAGCATTGGTATCATACACTGCCTTCGCACCGGCTTCGACGTCAGGGCTCACGCGGTGGTAGTAGCTCGCAGCGAAGGTACTGAAGTTGGAGAGACCATGGAGAGTGACCGCGTACTCGGGCGCAGAGAAACCTAAAGCACCCGAGTACTTGGTGACACGGCCTTCAGTGACGTTGTAGGATGCCTCAGCACCGAAGAGGAAGCCATCACGACCAAGCACAGTGTCAGCAGTAAGTGTGAGACCCTACATGTGAAAGTATGAGATCAAATAAAATGAGATGGAGTATGAGGACAGACGAACCTTGAAGACGTCCAAAACGGCGCGAGAGTGAAGGCCAGGCTGCTTGTAGGCTGCACCGAGGAGGACCGACTTTGTGTTCTTCTCAGCGTTGAGGGTGGTCGTGGTCTCGAGCTTGAGGCCCTTGGCAATCTGGTTGTCGAGCTCGATTTGGTTGCGGAGCGCGTTGTGGGTGTTCCAGGTTTGGGTGATGGTCAAACCGTGGGCCTTGTCGGAGTACTTGCCCTCGAGGTTACCAAAGACGTGACACGATTTCGAGTCACGGTTTCCGTCAACCTTGAAGGAGACGTTGGAGGGAGTAGAGGTTTTAACCTCGAGAGAGGTACCGTTGAAGTGGTAGTCTTTGCCGAGGAGGTCATTGGAGGACTTGCCAAGGTCCTATATACGCATATTGATATAGATTATATCAGGAAAAAAAAGAAAAAGAAAAAGGTATTCGCGCCCGATAGTGGGGGAAAATAGTGGAGACGAACCTTCCAGGATGGGGGAACGGGTTGCGGGAGAGTCATTGTGCAGTGGTGGATGAGTTGAACGAAGAGGGAGTTTATGCGTTGGCAGCGGCGGAGAAGAATTGGACAAACGCGTCGGCCTTTTGGCCGTTCCTTCGTGGGAAAGCTGGAGCCCGATAGATACACTCAATCTGGCCCTCGCACGCCTCGCACGCATGTCCGTGAGGTACATATCTCGGGATGTATGTCAATCAACTGTATTCTCGTGTCATTCTGCATTCAACGTTTTCATTGCAGGGTCTCTCCAAGATCATCAAAAGCGACAAACGTCCTGGCAAAGACTATCTCGTCGTAGACGTGCGCGACAGCGACTTCATCGGAGGACATATTCCCAATTGTCGTAATGAGCCGTCAACGTCCTTCCTAGACACACTGGATGACCTGGTCCGCGACACCAAGGACGTACCGCAAGTCATCTTCCACTGTGCCCTGTCCCAATCACGGTGGGTCACAGCACCCATCCATCATGAACTACGCGAATCTGATTGTTGCAAGCGCTATTCAGAGGTCCAAAGGCTGCACGGGTAGGGTCTACCTATCAAGGACAACCACCCTTACCGCTGACGTTTGACTGTGATCCCTAGCAATATAACGATCGGTGCAATCAGCTACGGAAAGATGACGATACACCGCAAGAAGTTCTCATCCTACGTGGAGGATTCACCGATTTCCAGGCAAAGTTCAGGGTAGCTCGCACGAAGCTTTTCGTACATCTTCCTACTTACTAAACGCAATTCCTCTCACAGGATGATCCCGAACTTGTCGAAAATTGGAGCAAGGACATCTGGTCATTTGAATGAAGGGTACTTCAAACGTCACTCGATAAGACACCATTTGGTCGATTTATCAAGGAGACTACGCTATCGCTTGCGATTCTCTTCGGGATACGGAAAGCCATGTTCTATAGATGTGTATTTCGTGTAGCGAATATACCGCCGTGTATTGAATCCATCACGATGTTGGCTCAGAGTCGTTGGGCTTCGTGAGCACTCGCTTGGGGAGCTGTTCGACGACAGTCTGTACCCGCTGCCGCTCCTCTAAATTCTTCTGTTGACATATCGTCCTGTGTGGGTTTACATTTAGATTAAGCCTGCGGTGAACCCAGAGCATGTGGGGTGCAAAGAACTAATAGTGAAACCACTGACCAAGTCCCGAGTGAAACGAGCATAAACGTCCCCACAGCCCAATGGCTCGCCGACAACGGACCTAACCCACCCATGTGGGCCCCCCCTCTCCGGGTCAGTAAATGGACGAAAAAGAGGGAAAGGGGGGCGTGTATTTGGTGGTGGACGTACGAACGCTGAGACCACGTATAACCCCGACGCCAACACCACTGGCGATCCCGCTCAAGAGGCTGTTCCGAGCGCACGGGATTTCGCCGATGCGTTGAAAATCATCATATGGCGACAATCTCTACTAGAAATATACCATCATATCGAAACAGTCAAAAAGTGACCTCAATGCAAGACGGGAGGGGCAATGTCATGAATGCACCTTGGCTGCCTCACGCACGTCAGCCCAGTAATTTCCTGTCGTCTCGGTCTGATAGATTGGGCGGCGCGGCGTGGGGCTGTGCGTTCCGGGCGGTGGATTTGGGTCCTCTGAATGCTCGTGCTCTGGTACGGAGGTGCTCATTGTAGCGCTGAGTTATGAGGCGTAATGTGCCTTAACCACCAAAATCACTCCAAAATACGGTATAAACTCAAGAAACACAACGTCCTCGCAAAGTATGAAATAAATGTATAAAAAGCGTCCAAATAATTTGTGATTGAGTTGAGGTGGGAGGATGTATACTGTCTAAGCCCCACGTATTTTTTTTATCGCGCGAAGTGCACGATCATTTTTGTGCTCACTGGGCCTTACCACTTGCAGCCTGCTTTGGGGCACCCACCTAGGTTATTATCGAGGCACACCAGTCAACTCGATCGGTTTCCAGAGATCAAACTGCGTTGACGGGAACAGGCGTACCTCTTTGGTCTGCTCACGTGCCCCGCCCAAGTCCGTCGGTCGTGGCTCAGCGTGCGGTCTTTCTATCTGCTCACGGTCGGGCTCGGCCTCGCTGGCCTTGCCTTGGGCACCGTCCTCATTTTTTGTGGATTCGGCCGTTTCTGCCTCGGATTGCGCCGCCTCGCTGGGGGAATCCTGCGTCTACGAGAGAAGAGAGTTTTCAATGATGACGGTATTTCGAACAGATGAACTGTGGAAGCGCACAACAGCCTGGATGATGGAGGCCTTCACCTGTTCAGCGGGTACTTCCGTTCCTTCAGCATCCACAATTGTCTCCTCATTCTAAACTCGACGAGTCATTGAGACAACCCGTGCGTGTACTAAATGGGCAGAAGTGGTATACCTTGGTCGGCTCTGCAGGTGGAGGTGGAGGCGCTGTTGGTGTGTTCTCTGCAGGAGCACCGGGCTGTCCATGACCAGTAGCGCTGTGCGTATGATGTGGATTAGAGTGCGCAGAAGGTGCCAACAGATATCCGATCTAGAACGTGGTTTGTTATGCATTGTGAGCATGACAGGCAGGCGATGTCGGAAGTCTGACCGTCGGAATGAAGACAAGCGCAGACCCGATCTATGAGCACGCGCTGAGGACAACATAATAAAAGAGAAAGGATGCTTCACGCGTACCATCCATGGCGTATCACTACTCTTTGGCGCGTTGTGTGCACTGGCACTGAATTGCCTAGGCGAGACGGTACGCGTCTGCCGATACGCCAGGCGACGCAAAGCTGGCGCAAGCGAGCGAGCAGCGTTACGGAGGGTCATGGTGGGTGATATTGGGAGAGTTATGCCCAGGGGACGTTCCGTCGGGTTACGACGTGGCTTATGGCGCTGGCGTGGGCCGGTCTGGCCGGGATGACGTCGCGAGTGACCCCGCACGGGTCCTTCAGAGACAGAAAGAAAGTTGAATGCGGCGTTCACAAGTGTTGATTTGTTGCCCAGCACTCCATCAACACAGCACAGCAACTCGGGGCGCGGGAGCGGGCGGTTGGTTCCATCACACATGGCGTCTTGCACTCGTCTGCCTCGCACATCACATACCATAAGTAGCTCGGTCATAGTTAGATTTTTCTGCACGTACACGCCGAGAATTGGTTGCACTTTGCCGAAGGGGCAGCGACAGTTCTGCAAGCACGCTGTTGCAGCGGGACTCCCTGAGAACCGTTTTCAGCGAGTGGACCTAACCTGAGTGTAACCCGACCTGTCCAGGCCTCCTCGGATCCTTTCTTTGAGGGGCCGTAACTACATCCACCACCACCACCACCTCTGCCTCCGCCACGACACTGTGGTCAGTTTCCCTTTAGCCAACCAACAATCTCCGCAACGATCACTCTCTGCCCTTTTGTATCTCGACCATGTCCAGACCTACCGGTCATCCCATCGACCATCCCTTTGACTTCACTTTACCCACAGTGACAGAACCCCCCCTTGGCGAGCCGAGCGAAGCGCCGCCCGGCCCACTCAAGCGAAGAGCCTCCTCAACCTTTGACATTAGCGGCGACAACTCGCGCAAGCGTCTGAAAGAAGACGTTCCTCCTGACGAAGCTGCAGATGCACAGACCCCCGCTCTTATCTCGGGTAGACAACTTGCAGATGACCTAGAGCAAGACTTGCTCTGTGGCTGCTGCTCGGCCTTGCTTTATCGGCCCGTCATCGTCCACCCATGCCAGCATTACTTCTGCGGCAGGTGATGTCGATCGTCCCAGTTCTGTCGTGCAATGTGCTAATTTATTGATCTTATCCACCAGTTGCTGCATGCTCTGGGTTCGCGTGAGTCTTTCAGTTCGATTTTCCTGTGTCCCTTCCAAGTGGCACGCGTATAAGAGTGCCCGTCACTCCAGGCGGTATGCTCCTTACGAGCCACACATCCTTTCTCCACCCAGACACGTCCGCTTGTTACTCACTTCCTTTGTCCCTTTGCAGAATGGTGGCACGAATTGTCCGGCATGCCGCAGCGTCTCGACCAACGTCTCACCGTCACGCGTCCTTCAAGTCATGATCGATATTCTCCTTCGTGCTGATTCATCTCGAGCTCGAACAGACAGGGAGAAGCAACAAGCAGACGAGGTATATAAACCGGGGGTATCATTCCGGGTGCGCATATAGTTGTTCCTTCATTCAGTAAGCTTGTGGCTTACCAAGTTGGGTCGAGTAGATACCAACTCCGCGAGAAGCCTCACCAGAACCAACGATCTCTCAAAGTGGCGAGTATGCGCGTCCCTGTCCTCACTGCCTACCCGCAAATCGCTTCGGATGGCAATGCCCAAACCCAGTGCCCGACCCAACGTCGGATCCGGATCACGCTTGGTCCATGGATGACGGTTCACCCCCAGGACACGCTTGTTGTGGAAATTGGTATGCCGTTTCCCCATCTTTTCGTCATTGACTCACTGGACCCAAACCGCGACTCACCAGCGAAAACTTGCTCGCACTTGAGGCGCCTACCACCACAAAGTGCGACATGTGCCAAGTCTACTTTTGTGGTATTGGCGTGCAGCACCGCTGCGTTGCCGTCCGTCTTGCAAGTGCTCACCCGCACGGAATGTCAGACATTGGCGACCTCATCCAGTCCACCGAGGTGTACGAATGCTTCGACGGCAACGCTGTCGAGGTAGAAATTATGCTCGACTATCTTGGCACCCAGCATATTTCGCCACGACATATATATGGCGAAGTCAGTGTTTCACTTTATGGCACCCGGAATAATTGCCGCTTTTCTAACAAGCTATGGATAGATCGTGCAGCATATCCTGTCGCAACCGCGCGAATTTGCGCCACTGATTGAGCTTGACCTGTTCGTAGACGTCCATAGCGTGCCACCTGGCCCTGAGCCCGGCCTCGATGTCCCGCGACAACGGATTTGTAGGATGTGCGCCGCAGAAGTGCTCCTGTACGGACTTAAGGACTGGTGGATCCGCGAACGAAAGAAAGGTCTTCTCGAACCGAGCATCGCGGAGAGACCGGACTGCCCTGATGGCACAGCATGTCGGCGACAAAAGGAGCACGGTGAGTCTTTCCTAGACCCCTCAATCTACATCTAGACCACTCAGCCCATTTTACTACGTGACGCGTTTCAGTGCATGCAAGAGAGTGTACGTCAAAGTCCCGTCTCACTCCTCTCGCCTTTTGCTAACACGCCTCAAATATGAAATAAAACAGTCAATCACGTATTCGACTCGGCAGCTGAAACGCCACCAGAGCCCTCGCCCGCGGCATACGCCTCAATCTCATCCATGGCACAAGCTAGCGATAGCAATGGTGTTACGGCTGCAACCACCGCTCCTGGCCCATTATCCTTCTCGTCCCAGGCGCCTACGGGCAGTGTGCAATCGCATCCCAGTCTCGACTCAGAGGCGATGGTCGACGCGGCTCTGATGAACACGTTACATGACGTTGAAGGAGACCTGCCGTCTCTTCCTCTTCCCTCATTGTCAGATCTCACAGCCGGTCGAACGCACGCGAACGTGCATTCGCAACTGCACCCACACTCGCAAGCGGCTACGCATCCCGCGCTCGACATCTTTGATACATTCTAAGTGGCGCCTTGCGTTGGTTGATAGTTTGCACGTGATATTTTCTTTCATCGGTATTTCCTCATATCGAACGGTTGTCTCCCTCGTTTCTTTTACTTTCTACCTTTCCCCCCTTTTTAGTGTTAGTACACAACAGTAAGTTCTAGTAAGCGACAAAGCTGGGCAGTCTCCTTTTGTACATCTGGGCTCTCCTCACTCTCACTCACTCCGCGACGAAACAACCCTCATTCTAACCATTCATGCCGTCTTCCGTATATTTCTTCCACTTTCTTTTTCCTTTCCCCCTCACTTCCTCTTCTCTCTGCTCGAAGGGGTTACGCCTATTATGATGAATAGACATCCTTCCTATAAGGTACAGGGAAAAAAGTTCTTCCCAAGTTAAAGCGAAAAGAGTTTATACAAGACTTCATTGGGCTAAATGACCAACAACTCACTAAGAATAAGTACTCGATAAGATTAGATGCCAACAACGGAGTAGTATAAGTAGCAGATAGTAACTAATCGTCACAGTTAGAGTTCAACGTTCAACAGTTAATACATGAGAGTATAAGAGACGAAAACATAAAATAATAAAAAGAAAGACCAAAGTGTGGGAATATCCTACATCGAGGCAAGGCTCCCATAGACCGCGATGTCTTCTTCCCAAGCCCGGTATTCTTTCATCCTCTCCTGCGCAAGCCGCTCTCTACGAGCACGCGCCTCTTCCTTCTTCCTCCTCTTCTCCTCATCCTTCTCCGCCTTGTTCAATCCCGCAGACGCACCCCCCGAGCGCGACGACGACTTGCTCCCGAACGACCACGAGCGGCCAATCCTACCACTGGCCGCGGGGGGCAACATGGACGGCAATGACACGATTGACCGAATCGTGGGAAATTGCGTAAATGTGACGTTTGACGCTGCGGCGGCGGCGGCGGCGGAAGAACGGGGAAAGGTGGAGGCAAGGTTGGTCACCGTGCGAGTGCGTGAGTCCGTCTCGGAATGATACACGTGTACCGCATCGAGCCGACCAGGGACGGCATATGGAGTAATTTTAGGGTGGTGTTCCTGTCCGAGTACCCCGCTCTCGCCACGCACAATTGATGTCGAACTACCCGATCGCTCGGTGTTCGTGATCGTCTGCGTACTTTTTACCTCCAATGGATGTAGGAACAAGTGGTGGTGATGCAAGTCATTCTCGGCATTCTGGAGTTCGTTGATGGCTGATAGGTGGTGAGAACCTCTCGGAGAATTTGAAATCTCGGTCTGAATGAAGGAAGCAATCGCGGGACTATGTGGAGGGGTACAAAGGCTAGAGCTTCGGCTGATGGCTGAGCTACTACTCGTCAGAGAGCTTCGCGATGTTGAAGTTAAGTCTGGTGTCTCCGTGTCACGATCGCGATAACTGTGGCGTGCCCGGTTGGGGAGATGGAACGAAGGGAGTGATACTACTGAACGAATGGCCCTCCTGCACGTCTCATCCATATCCAATTCGGATGTCAGGGTAGGGGAGGGACCACGGCACGTTAGTGCGCCTGATTGGCGTAATTGGCGTAATTGGGTATCCACGCGAAGGTTACCACGTTCCGGCCTCGCGGACTGAGGGGAGTGAGTAGACTTGGATAAACCGGCGTCCTCGGTCACGTCCAGTCCCTGGGGATCAATGATTAAGGGTGCATGCAGCTCAGCCACGATTGCCAATTCGTCAAACACCTCGTCTGTCACGCTCGCGCTGCTCATAAAAGATGAAACTTGACTCCGGCGTTTCCTCTCGAAGAAAGATGCCGTGGATTTTGACCCCGATGTAGTTCCGCGGGAGCGACTATTCGGGTCTTCGGGTGGACATCCTCCATTAATTACTTAACGGTAAAGTGATTCCGAGGTATGGAGCCTACCGTCTTTTGCCGTCGTAGTCACATTTCCTCCTCGAACCATTCCTCCACCACCTATCTGCCTCGGGTCTGATGGGCGCATCTGGGCATCTGACATTCCTCGTGGTCGTGCGGTCGGAGCTTGATCGCCAGTACCGCCGCTACCCGGATTCCCATTCGTGTCGGGTGCACGACCGGGACCACCTTCCCTGTCTTGACGTGGACGAGCCGCTGGCCTTCTCTGGTTATACAACTGTAAAATAAGTGAATGGTGATCAGACATGAAACGAGCGCTCAAAGAGAGCCCGAGGTACCATAACAGTTTTCAGCGCCCTGAGGACAATGTGTTTAGTTTTCACTGTGCTGCCAACAGGCAGAGACATACCTTATTTGGAGGCTGCGACAGCTACACAAAGTAGCAACTTCGTAGACACCGACGGACGTTGAATTTGACAGCGCGCGATGCATCGCGTGCTTCACAAGGGATTGTAAATGCTTCAGGTCATAATTGGTCGCCAAGACTAGCAATGCACTCAAGACGGCAGGTGCATGTTGTAATGGTGTAACGAGGGCCAAAGAATAAAAATATTGGACAAGTGCGAGGGTGATAGGGTAAGGTTCGGATAGGTCAAGTAAGCGAGGCGTAAGCCGAGGATCCGATCTCGGTTCTTGGGTGGCACTTGGAACGTCAGGGAGGGCTACATGTGTCGCAGAGAGGGGAAGGGTGTCAAGGGCTTTGGTAGCCGCTTGGAGGAATAGCCGTCGTTGCTCCTTGAACCACGGCCACCGGTCTTCAAGCAACTTACGCGAGCATTTCACTCTGCGATCATCGTCGCAGACAATCTCAAAGTCTGCCAGGATACCCTCTTCGAGAGCCGCAAGACCCATCTCCTGCATTCTTATCTCCAACTCCAGGCCTGGCGGTTGATATATTCCAAAGGCCTCGAGGTCGATCATGGCAATGTGGTCCCAACTGAGAAGCCGCCGATTGTAATCGTCAACAAGATTTCCTTGTCGGTTACCAAAGATAATAAACTTGTTGGCCTTTGCCCATAGGCCGCTACGGAACCATGAGCCAGTGGCGAGCGTGCTGCCAGGGTCAATGCGAGACCAGCTCATATCAATCAAATTAAGTGCCCAAACAGAGAATGATTGAAAGCTATGCGCGAGGTACGTTCCAGCAATAATGAGGTGAGTACCAAGAATCGCGCCAGCGGGGAAACGTAAGCCTGGAGGAAAAGCGGGGCCATTCATGGATGAGGAAGCGTCCCTGACATTGAACTCGCCGTTGGGTAACGGCGTGAGTACCTCGAGTTCGCGTTTTACGTCAGTGAACTGGAAAGGCTCCACAATGAGCGAGATTAGAACAAGCAAAAAAGCTACTTACGTTGTAATTGCTATATAGAAATATCTCATTTGGGAAGTCATCGGTAGGTTGTTTCGAATAAGGAAGGTGAATAAGTGAGTCTCGTGACGTTAGGGTGGGTGGAGCAGAGGACTGAGATTTTCCGGCAGGGAAGAGCGGTCCTTCGGGCCTAGGAGAATGGTTTCGAGTCTCCTCTTGTGGAAGGTGGACTCGTACGTCCGCAGACACGGCAACACTGCGATAGGTACCACAGTGACGGGGATAGTCGCGTTTCAGAATCCACGTCCTAGTGGCCAGATCATAGATGTAAACATCATCGAGCCAAACGCTGTCCAAGTCCTGGCCGCCGATGATGAAAAGTTTGTCACGAGAAATGGAGGAAAGGTGAGCATAACGGGGTTTGGGAGGGGGAATGATGGGATTTTCATTTAGGGACCAAGAGGGTGGCATCCAGCGCCTCGCTGGGATATCGTAGAAGCAAACATCATTCAAGACGCACAAATCTTCGGTGCTATCGTCTGGTTCTGGCTTCAAGCCCATGCCACCGAAGATGATGAGATATTGGTTCCCTATGAGGAATGGTCAAACGGGATAATAAAACTGAGGACAACGACACTCGCAAGAATCGGCGCTATGAAAATAGCGCTGGGCGGGGGTGCAGTCATCGGAGGGAGCAACGACTTTTTCCCAAACCAATGTCTTGAGGTCAAAGACATACATATCTGTGACCATTCTGCGTTCGGTCACGAGACGACCGCCCTGGGACATGGTGTAAGATTGAGGAACAGAGGAAAAAGGATAGAAAAGATTGCTCACATAGAGGTAGACTTTGTCTCCGACTACGGTTGTCGACGCGCCCTGTGAAGCAGAAATGAGAAATGGAAGGAGAATACACGGAGCGGATGGCAATGACACGCACGACGAGTTTCGCAGGGACGACACCGGTTGTTTTTCGGGAGAAAGTAGTGAGATCTG
>WNFO01001203.1_pt1 | contig 39904 bp, 38 predicted proteins | sample 5400251 | NCBI WGS metagenome assembly WNFO01 (sample SAMN13153354, study PRJNA577476) | soil metagenome | isolation source: 100 cm saprolite under Madrone tree | place: USA:California | collected 2016-06-14 | reverse complement strand
GAGGTCTTGTCGCGGACGTCGATGACGACGGCGTCCCAGGCTTTCTTGTCGACCGCCGCGCCGCGCAGCAGCCTGGCCAGCTGCAGGGGCGTTGTGCGAGCAGCCTTCAACTTTTTAACTGTAAAGGCGATGGGCGGCGATGTACCGCTCGACCGCCGGCGGCACCTTGCCCTCGATCGATCGCCCTTCCTTGATGTCCTGACGGATCTCGCTTGCGGAGACGTCGGGCGTCCCCACCAGGCAGAGGATCACGCCCTTGCCGTCCAGGCCCGCAGCATCGAGGTCGGACTGCTGAGGCGAGCCGCTGCCCGGACGCGCGACCACTGTGATCGTCGCCAGCTGCCGCACCCGGTCAGGCTCGTGCCAGGTCTTGAACAGGCGGGCCGCGTCCCACCCCAGGATGAGAAACAGCTGGTCCTCAGGATGCTGCGCATGCAGCGCGCTAAGCGTGTCGGATGTGAATGACCGGCCAGGTCGCTTCACCTCGACATCCGAAACTTCGAAGTGCTTGTCCGTAGAGGTGGCGAGTCGCGTCATCTCGAGCCGATGCCCGGGCTCCGTCGCCGTCGGCGGCCGGTGAGGCGGCCGCCCGGTGGGGACGAAGATGATCCGGTCCAGCTGTGCGCACTCCATCGCCGCGCGCGCCGCCGCCAGGTGCCCGACGTGGATCGGGTCGAAGGTGCCGCCGAGCACGCCGATCCGCTCATCGCGGCTGCTCACGGCTGGTACTCGAACTCGATGCCGGCGATGCGAACGGTCTCTCCGGGCTGGATCCCAGCCGCCTCCAACGCGTCGTTGACGCCGAGCCGGTCGAGCTCAGTCTGGAAGCGTTCGAGCGAGCCTTCCGAATCGAGGTTGGTCCGCTCAACCAGGTGCTCGACCCGATCGCCAATCACCTCATAGCCCCAATTCTTGCGCTCGACGACGAGGTTCGCCGGCGTTCGTGCAGCCAGCTTGATCGTCGCCGATCGCGCGGGTGAGCTCGGCTCGGGCGCGCTCGCCAGTGCCGACACCATCGCGTCCATCAGCTCAGGCAGGCCCTCGCCACTCAGGGCGGAAACGTAGTGAACGCCTTTGCGTCGCGAACGCTTGCGGAGGCTTTGAGTCTCGCCAAGATCGACCTTGTTGACCACTGTGAGGTGTGGGCGCCTTGCCAGCTCGGGCGAGAAACGCTCGACCTCGCCGATCACGGCCGCCAGGTCTTTCCAAGGATCGGATGCGGAGCCGTCGACGACGTACACAAGGATGCGTGTTCTTTCGGCGTGGCGCAGAAACCTGTGCCCCAGCCCGGCGCCGAGTGACGCCCCCTCGACGAGACCCGGGATCTCGGCTATGACGATGCGGCCGCCCGCCGAGTCGGCGACGCCAAGCGCGGGATCGAGGGTGGTGAACGGGTAGTTCGCCACCTGAGGGCGGGCGGCGGTGAGGGACGAGAGCAGCGACGACTTCCCCGCATTCGGCGCTCCAACCAGACCCACGTCGGCGATCAGCTTCAGGTCGAGCGTGACGGAAAGCTCCTCGCCCTTCAGACCCGGCTCGGCGTAGTCGGGGGCGTGGCGCGTCGAGCTCTTGAAGTGCACGTTGCCGCGGCCGCCCGCACCGCCGTGCGCGATCACAGCGCCGGCTCCGGGAAGGGCGAGGTCGGCGATCAGCCCGCCCTTCTCGTCGAGGACGAGCGTGCCGACTGGAACCTCGAGCTCGAGGTCGGCCCCGGTGCGCCCGGTCTTGCGTCCGCCGGCCCCGTTGGCTCCCGGTTCTGCCTGCCATTGCGATCGCTGCTTGTAGAGCGATAGGTCCGTGACCTGGGTGGTCGCCTTGAGCGCGATCGAGCCGCCGCGCCCGCCATCGCCGCCATCAGGGCCGCCGTGGGGGATGAAGGGCTCGCGTCGGAACGAGGCCGAACCGCGACCGCCGTGGCCGGCACGCAGGACTACCCGCGCCGAATCGACGAACTGCCGTCGCTTGCTGCTAGTTCGTGGAGATGCTGACGCGCCGGCCGTCCTTGCCCACCCGCTCGTAGCGAACCTCGCCGGGGACGAGGGCGAAAAGCGTGTGGTCGCGGCCCAGGCCGACGCCCGTGCCCGGGGCGATCTTGGTCCCACGCTGGCGGACGAGGATCGCGCCGGCGTCCACGGTCTGGCCGGCGTAGATCTTCACGCCCAGCATCTTCGGTTGGGAGTCGCGACCGTTGCGGGAGGAACCCCCGCCTTTCTTGTGTGCCATCTATTTATCTTTGTCGTCCGGCTTTGATTTTCGCGGGGCGCGCTTCGGCTTCTCTTCCGCCGCTATCGCGGTCTCGACCTTGGCTTTGACCTCGACCTTGGGGGTGGTCGCGCGCTTTGCGCCTCGGCCCTTAGCCGTCTTGGCTTCGGGCTCCGCGACGGCGGTTCCGGTCGCCAAAGTGAGGCCGCCAACCGCCAGGATCTCGAGGGCCGTGTAGTCGGCGCGGCCACCGCGATGGACACGCACGCGCTTCTTCGATTTGTATCTCAGCGTCTCGATCCGCGGACCACGGCTGTGGGCCAGCACCCTGGCGTCGACGTCGATTCCGTCGACGGCCGGCGCACCCACCTTGATGTCCGAGCCGTCGCGGACGAGCAGCACGCGATCGAGCTTCACCGACGAGCCGGGCTCGGCCGCGAGGCGGTCGACCAGGATTTTGTCTCCCGGCGCTACTCGATATTGCTTGCCGCCGCTGACGACGACAGCCGACAGCGATCCATCAGGCTTGGGCACGAACGGAGATATTACCGGACCAGGTGGTCCTCTCGCGGTGCTGCAGAAGCGGGCGGCGAACCATCATCGACTGGACCAGGCCCAGGGCCGCGAGCGTGGTCACGGTCGCCGAGCCTCCGTAGGAGATGAGCGGCAGAGGGATGCCCGCGATCGGCAGCAAGCCGATGTTCATGCCGACGTTTTCGACCACCTGGGCGAAGATCATCACGAACACGCCTCCAGCCACCAGGGCGCCGAAACGGTCTGGCGCCACAGCGGCTGCATGCAGCAGCCTGATCAGCAGCGCTCCGAACAGCGCCAGCAGCAGCACTGAGCCCAGGAGCCCGAACTGCTCGGCGTAAACGGCGAATACGAAGTCGGTGGCGCGCTCGGGGACGAAGCCAAGCGCTCCCTGCAGGCCATGCAGCCAGCCCTGCCCGAAGAGGCCGCCGGCACCGACCGCGATGCGGGCCTGGAGCAAGTTGTATCCAGCCCCAAGCGGGTCGGAGCCCGGGTTCAGGAAGATCTCGAGGCGCCGCCGCTGGTACCCGTGGAGCAGGTGCGGCAGCAACGGCACCACCACCACCGCGCATGCAGCCAATGACCCGAGCTGGGCGATGCGGGCGCCGGCCAGGAACAGCATGCCCACGAGCGCCGCCACGACCACGATGGTGGTCCCCAGGTCGGGCTGGGTCAGGATCAAGGCCGCGACGGGCGCCACCAGCCCGAGCGCACCCAGAAATGCGCGCCAGCTGAGCCTCTCGACCCGACTTAGGTACGCGGCGAGGACCAGCACCAGGACCAGCTTGGAAAGCTCTGACGGCTGCAGCGGAAAGCCGCCGACTGACAGCCAACGCTGCGCTCCGAGCGCGCGGTGGCCGAGCAATCGCACGGCGAGGAGCAGAACCAGCATGCCGGCATAGAGCCACGGCGCGAGCGCAGGCAAGCGGCGGTAATCGAATGCCGTCATCGCCGCGTATGCGCCGGCGCCGAGGAGCACCCATACGATCTGCCGCAGCCAATCGGCGTGCGCGCTGTACACCGTCATCAAGCCGAGAACCAGCAACATGCCGGCCAACAGAGGCTGCAGATGGTCGAGCTTGTGCCAAAGACTCGGCCTCACGACGGCGTCAGCGGAGTGGTCGCATGGATGGCCCCGCGATTGCCATTGAAGAACCTCATGATGTCGACGCCGATCGGCGCGGCCTCCACCTCGGACAGCTCGCCCCGCTCGACGAATATCGACATCGCGATGTCCGGCTGCGTGTAAGGAGCGAAGAACACGAACCACGCATGCGTCGGCAGGTCGAGCCCGCTGCCGCCCCACTGCGCAGTGCCGGTCTTGCCTCCGCCATCCGCGGGCACGCCGGCCGCGCGGAACCAGTAGTTCATGTTGTAGGGCCGGTTGATCTCCTCGCGCATGCCCTCACGAACGGCTTGCAGGTTGGCCGGCGAAGCCGGCACGTGATTCACTACCTCGCGCTGCTGCATCGCGGTGACGCGGCCCAATGCGTCGCGCACCAGGTGCACGAGGGTGGGCTGCATGACGGATCCGCCGTTGGCCAGCGTGGCGACGTACACCGCCTGGTTGAGCGGAGTCGTCAGCAAGGCGGATTGGCCGATGCCAAACGTGATCGTGTCTCCGAGGGTCCACCGGCAGGCATCTGAGTTGAGATCCGGGACGCCGCACTGCAGCTGCTTCCAGATGCGGTCTGGCACGAGCCCTGGCTCAACGCCTGGCAGCTCGATGTTCTTGGTCTGTCCGAAGCCGAAAGCGCGCGCATAGCGTGCGAGGGTCACGTCTCCGACCATCGCAGCGACCTGGTAGAAGAACGTGTCGCACGAAACCGCGAGCGCTTTCGCCACGTTCATCGAGCCCAGGTTGTAGCTCGCCCAGTTGTGATAAACCCACCCGCCGTACGAGAGGTAGCTCGGGCAGCCGAGCATCGTCTGCGGGGTGATCTTGCCCTCCTGAAGACCCGCGGTGGCCGTGACCATCTTGAAGGTCGACCCCGGAGCGTACTGGCCCGCGATCGCACGGTTCAGCAGTGGGCGGTCCGGGTCCATGACCAAGCGGTCGTAATCCGCCTGCGAGATGCCGTGTGTGAACAGGTTGGTGTCATAGCCGGGCAGGCTCACCATCGCCAGCACCTCACCGGACTGCGGGTCGAGGACGACCGATGCGCCAGCGGTCTTGTGATCACGTTGTAATCCCGCGACCAGTGCCTGCGCAGTTGCCCTCTGGAGCGACGCGTCGATGGTGAGGTACACGGCCTGTCCAGAAACTGGCGGCTGCAACGTGATCGTGCGCACGATCTGGCCGCGCGCATCGACCTCGACGTCCGCCCAGCCGTCGGTGCCGCGGAGCACCGACTCGAGTCCGGCCTCCACGCCCACCTTGCCGACCAGCTCGTCGGGCTGGTAGCCGCGCGGCCGCAGGCGCTTGAGGTCCGCATCGTCGAGGGGGCCGACGTAACCGACGACGTGTCCAAATGTCAGCGGCTCGACATAGGTGCGCACCCCACGGTGAGTGAGCGAGGCGCCGGCGAGAGCCGGCAGGCGCTCGTTGATGGCGAGGACCTGGGCGTCGGTGAGGTACGGGCCCAAGCGCACAGGAGCGAACTGGTCGGCGACCGCGAGCGAGGTTTCCAGGTGATCTTCCGGCTGGCCCGTAAGCGTCGCCAGGGTCGCGAGCTCGGTGGCGCGATCACGCCAGTCCTTCGGCAGATCCGCCGGCACGACCTCAAGGTTCCACAGCGGCGTGTTCTGCACGAGCGGCACGCCATGGCGGTCATAGATGATCCCGCGATCGGCCTCGAGGACGACGCGGTGAATCGTGTTCAAGCGGGCGAGCCCGGCCAGGGTCGCCGCGTCGAACATCTGCAGCTGCGTGAGCTTGAGCCCCAGGACGCCGATCATCAGGACCACGATTACGGCCGCGGCCACCATCCTTCCCGACCATCGTGGTCGAGGCGCGACGCCGCCGAGCTCAACCCAGCGCCCGAAGCCCCACCAACTCAGGGGCTGCGCCTTGAGTTGGCGGGGACCCCTATCTTCGATCATTGCGTCGCGCGGTCCAGATGCAACCCGTTGGTGACTCGTCGAAGCGCCGCCAGGGCGAGCGGCATCAGTGCCGCGTCGTACAGCGCCGCCGCGATGGTCAGCGCCACGGCCGTCCGGAATGGCGGAATGGGCGAGCCGATCGCGGCATCCGTCCCGACCAGAACGAGCGAATAGAGAATGGTGCTGAGCGCGGCCGCCCCCGCGGGGTGCAGCGGGCTGTCGCGATCGAGGTTGCGAGCCCAGAAGCCGGTGACATAGGCGCCCGCGAGGAGCGCAAGCGCGTGAGGTCCAAGAGGTCCGGGCGCATTGAGGTCGAGCAGAACGCCACCTGCACATGCCCACAGCAACCCCGAGCGCACCCCTTGCGTCCAGGTCAGCCCCACGACGGCGATGAGGACGAGGTTGGGAAACGCACCGGCGATCTCGAGCTGCGACGCCCACGTCACCTGGACCAGTGCGGCGGCCAGCATCAACGCGAGCCCGCTGACGACCTTCATGAAGGGTTGAAGTCCGTAACGACGATGACCAGGCTCAATGCGGCGGGGTCGTTGACCCAATCGATGCGTGCCGAATCGACAGTCGCGGCATCGCTATGCGTGACGCTCACGACGTCGCCTACGACCAGTCCGCGCGGGTAGCCTCCACCAACCCCGCTGGTGATCGCCCACTCGCCCTTCGACGCGACCGCGCCGAGGCGGTGTTCGATCTGAAGCTGGAGAGTGCCAGGGCCGCCGACGGCAGTGCCCTGCAGACCGGATCCGGACAGGTAAACATTGGCCCGGCTCTGGGGGTCGGCAAGCGTCTGGACGATCGCCCCGTGCGGTCCGGCTTCGCGCACGCGTCCGACCAGGCCCGCGCCGTTGACGACGATCATGCCGGCCTGCACCCCGTCGTCGGTTCCGCGGTCGATCTGAAGCGTGCGGCTGAAGGCGTCGGGTCCGCGCCCGACCACTGCCGCGACCACCGTCCGGTGACCAAAGGATCTCTGGAATTCGAGCGCTTTGCGAAGCTCCTTGTCGTCGTATGCGGCGGCATCGAGCTCTGCGAGCCGGCGCCTCAAGGACTGGTTTTCCGCGGTCAGCCGCTGGTTCTCAGCCCGCAGGCTGGCAATGTCTCCGAACATCGCGGTGGCACGCCCGGCGGTCGAGGCGAGTGACGTCATCTGCCCCTCGAGCGGCGCCATCACGCTCTTCGCTGCGCCGCGCGCGCCGGCGGCCCACGACTGTTGTGACAGCACCGCCAGAACCAGCATCGATGCAGCGAGGGCTAGAAAGCGACCCGTCGAACGCGAGCGGGTGCTTCCCTGCATGTGATTCGCCTACCAGCGCAGGGCTCGCGCGCGCCGTGTGCGCAGGAGCACGCGGTTCAACGTGTCGAGCTCCTCGAGGACGATTCCAGTTCCGCGGACGACGCAAGTGAGCGGGTCCTCCGCGATGCGCACAGGCATGAGGGTTTCGTGGGCGAGGAGCTTGTCCAGTCCCGCGAGCAGTGCCCCTCCGCCGCAGACGACCATCCCGCGCTCGATGATGTCTTCGAGCAGCTCGGAAGGCGTCGCGTCGAGGGTCGAGCGCACCGCGCGCACAATGTCGACGAGCACAGCGCTCAACGCTTCGCGCACGTGTGCGGTGGTCATCTCGACCGTTTTGGGAAGGCCCGTGATCAGGTCGCGGCCGCGGACGACGAATGAGGTCTCATCAGCCATCGGAAACGCCGAGCCCATGGCGATCTTGATGTCCTCGGCGGTGCGCTCGCCGATCAGGAGGCCCATGTTCCGGCGGACGTACTGGACGATCGCGTCGTCCATCTCATCGCCGCCGACGCGCGCCGACGTGGCCGCCACGACGCCGCCCAGCGAGATGACCGCAACCTCGGTGGTGCCTCCACCGATGTCGACGACCATCGAGCCGCCCGCTGATTGGACCCGAAGTCCGGCCCCGATGGCAGCGGCCATCGGCTCTTCGATCAGGTGCGCCTCGCGCGCGCCGGCCATGGTGGCGACATCGGTGACCGCCCGCTTCTCCACCTCGGTGACGCCCGACGGAATCCCGATGACGACCCGAGGGTGGCTGATGTGCCAGGCGCGGTTGTGGGCGCGCGCGATGAAGTGCCGGATCATCTGCTCGGTGTGCTCGAAGTCGGCGATCACGCCGTCGCGCAGCGGACGCATCGCGACGATATCCGCCGGCGTCCGGCCGAGCATTCTGCGTGCCTCGGTGCCGACGCTCAGGACCTGGCCAGTGCGCTTGCTGACCGCGACGACCGATGGCTCATTGAGGACGATTCCGCGCCCGCGCACATGAATCAGCGTGTTGGCGGTCCCGAGGTCGATGCCGACATCGGCCGACCAGAGCCCCAACACGGCGGTCAGCAAGCTCATTGCAGGGACGTGGAGAGATCAATTGCCAAAGCGCGGGACGGTGCGGATCATACACCCCGTAGGGGTGCTTTCTACATGTCTATCCCATACCTAGTGTGTTAGTGGACAAGCAGGGATGTGACCGCCACCAGCACGAGGACCAGGCCGGCGAAGGGCGCGACCGCCCGGCGATAGACGTCGCGCGCCACATCCAGGCCGCGCCGTCGCATGTAAACTCCGGCGAGCACGCAAAGCCCGGCGACGGTCAGGCTCACGCCCAAGAAGCGCGCCAGACCGAGCAGATCGTCAGGCGGCGGCGGAAAGAACAGGGTGGCAAACAACCCGCAATAGGGCCACCAACAGAGCACGCGCATCGCATCGAGACGGCGGCTGGCGCGCCGTTCACCCGGCGCCGGAATCGGCCACAGCTTGAGCAGGGCGGGCAGGCACAACAAATAAAGGATCCCGCTGGCGACCTTCAGCGGGAGCAGCGACGGCACCAGCACCGCGCCGAGCACCTGCGGGCGAAGGCTCTGCGGTTCGACCGCCGGTCCGAGCACCGCGACAAGCCAGCAGACCTGCACGACGAGGAGCAGGCCAGGTTCGGCGAACATCTCGGTGCCGAGCGCGAGCTCGACCCAGACCGTCAGCCCAAGAGCGATGGCGGCGATGACGAGGTTGCGCTCGTCAGACGGCACGAGGTTGAACGCTGCCGACATCTGCACAGCCGCGAGCATCGCCGACAGAGCGACGGTGGTGAGCACAGGCGACGGGCGGCGCCAGGTAAAGTCAGGCCTCACCCATCGCCCTTCGCACACGCGCACCCACAAGCTCTCGGCCGCGGTGCCGAACAGGGCGATCATGACCAGGCCGGGATACAGAAGCAGCGCGACTGTGTGGGTGGCGAGCTGCCCCAGTACCTGAATCATTTACAGGGTCCCCGCGAACTCATCGCGCAGCCTCCGAGTTCGTGGGGTTTTCACAGCCCGGCCAAGGAGAGGATGGGCTGTGGGTAGAGTCCGATCGCCACGCTGAGCGAGAGAGCGATGGCCACCCCCAACGCCAGCCGGCCGCGCGGCGTCCCGAGGCTGCGACCAAGTCGGAGCGACGGCGGCAGCCAGAGCAGCAGGCCGATGCCGATCACAAGGGCAAGCGGCCAGAAGAGCTGTGTCGCACCACGGAGTAGAAACAGTCGCGCGGCGAATCCGGCAAATGGTGCAGCCCCGGCCAGCATCGCCGCGGCGAGGAGATTGATCGGCCTGTCGGTCTGAATGCTTTCTCGCAGCGACTGGCGCGACCATAAATAAAGGGGCAGGCGGCTGAGGACGATACCGAAGAGAAGCAGGACAGCGGCCGCCTGACCATCCGCCACCAGAATTCCGAACGCACATAGCACGAGGCCCCAGTCCGCCATGAACGAGTAGTGCCAGGCGGACATGCCTTTTTCCGTCAACCACGACGCGAGGCCTCCCCACAGGACGTTGAGCAGCCCAAGGCCGATGAGAATCGCGGCGAAAACCGCGCCCGCGGTCGGGATGAGCTCGCGCGTTCGGGTGATCACTGCTAGGGCGAGGATTGGGCCGAGAAACGCAATCCATGCGATGGGTGACGTTGCGGTCAACTCTTCGGGATCGAACTCGTGGATGTAAGGGAGCGTGCCAAGGGCGGCGGCGAGACCGGCGACGAGCCCGATGGCGGCGAACCTGGCCAGTATCGGCGACCCGTCGAGCCGGGCAAAAACGAGCCCAGCCCCGAGCAGCGCGACAGCCAGCGCAGGGGCGCGCAAACGAGCTGCCAGCGGACGCCGCCCGCCGAGTGCGGCGTGAAGGAGGGCGATCGCCAGCGCCACCAGGATGACGAGGTCCAGGCTCGGCGCCGCCGCGATGGCGGCCATGCTCGCGATGCCTGCCAGCCCCCACGCCAAGAGCAGCGCCCGGTCTCCGCGCGGCGGTGGGAACGCAACGATGAGCGCGAGCGACGCGGCGGCTACCAACAACAGCGCTCGGCTCATCGCTGAAATGGCCAGGCTCACGCCGAGCAGATTGGATGTCAGGCCGGGCGCGACCAGAAACACCGCGCCGATCCCAGCCGCTCCCAATAGAGCCCCGGCCACGAGCGCCGCCCTCGGACGTGGATGGAGGATGGCGGTGAGGACCGCGCCCACCGCGGGAAGTGCAATGGCGAGCTCAGGCTCCATGAGACCTCGCCGCCGGAAGCAGCAAAGCACCCGCAGTGATCGCGGCTGCAATCAAATACGGCGCAAACCCAGGGTCATTCGGCCCAAGCTCTGACGCGCCTGCGAGAGCAATTGCAAGTCCAGCGGCGCCGGTGAGCGCCGGTACCGCGGTCTTGCTCTGCAGCAAGCGCCCAGCCATCAATGCCAGGACGGCGAGGCTGGCGAATCGCAATGACGCCCCCGGACCGGTCGTCACCGACGCCGCCATCCAGAGGGAGAGGATCCCGCCGGCGACCGCCAGTATCAGCCGGGGAGTGGAGCCGGCCGGCATGATCCCCCAGTCCTGCGGTCCGGCCCGCAACAGCGCGATGACGGCTACGGCGCCGCCGATGATCAGGAATGCACCTCCCACCCATGCCCCGTCGGCCCATGCGATCGCCGTGAATCCAACCGCTACCAAACCGAGGCCGGCGGCCAGGCCGCGGCGGCCGTCGGACAGCACGATGATCGCCGCGCCCAGCCACGCGGCGAAGGCGGCGACGGCGGTCACAAAGGAATCCGCGATCAGCGCGTGACCGCGAATGCGAGGGCGACGAGCGCAGCCAGCCACAGCAGCGGACCGCCTCCGGTTGCGGCCGCTTCGAGCGCTCGCAGGTCGACCAGCGAGCGGTATTGAGCGGGGACCGTGGCTCGGCGCAGCTCTTCGCGCAGTCGAGCGAGTCGGTCCGTGCCTGGCAGAACTAGAAAGGCGGCGCGGGCCTGTGCTCGCACATTCATCGGGCCACCGTAGTAGTACGCGAAGACAGCGAGGAGCAACACCGGCGTGAACAGTGCGACCGCTGGCAGCACTGTCGAGACCGTCACCACCGAAGTCAAGCTGCCAAGGCTGACACCCGCGGGAGCCGGCATCACAGCAGCCTGTGCCGGAGTCGCCAAAACCGCGAGGACCAGGCCGAGCGCCGGGCCGGCGACAACGATCGCCAGCGCCAGGCCCATCGCAACACGCGGCTCGGTCTCGCTCGCCGGGTGCCCGCGACCGGCCGGCAGCCCCACGGCGCGAGCCGCGGCGATGATGGAGAGGATCCACGTGGCGGCTGCGGCGATGCCGATCAGGCCCATCGGGTTGCCCGCCTCGAAGGTGGCTTCCAACCCCAGCACGCGCACGCCAAAGGCAAGCCCCGGCGGCAGGCCCGCGGCCGCCGCAATCACAACCAGCGACGCCGCGCCGCCACGATCCGGCAGCAGCGGTAGGCATGCGGCCAGAATCGCGGCCACCGCCAGCGTCGCGATGCCGGCAACAAGTCCAAGCGGGGTGCCGACGCTGATCCCGATCAAGGCAAATCCCCCCAGGCCCGGCATGACTTCTCCCAGGTACGCGCGACGCGTGCTTGCGCCCTGGGCGCGCACGGCGGCCCCGAACGCCACCAACACACCGATACCGGCCAGGGCGACCTGCATCCAGAACTGGGGATACCGGCCGTCGCCGATTTCGTACGCACGGACCAGGAGATAAAAGCCGAGCGGGTACAGGGTCGCGACGGCCATCCCGGCGGAACGTAGGGCCGGTCGTCCCCAAAGCTGCGAAGCCCAGCCGCGCCACGGGTAAAGCCCCGAGGCGATGAGCGCCGACACGGCCAGCAACGCAAATACAGGCACGGTCAGCGCCGAGACGGGGACCGCGCCGTAGATGGCGGTGCCGCTCCGAACCTGGAGAATTGCTCCGACCCAGGCCAGGGCGAGCCAGGCGGCTAGAAGCACTCCCCATGGCGGACGTCCGGCGCGAGGATCCTCGACGTCGAGCTGGACGATGGCAAGGGTCGCGGCCGCGCCACCCGCCATTGCGGTCAAGATCACTCCTCCCGACTCCACCGCTACAACGGCAGCGGCAACGCCGAGCGCGGCGACGGTTCCCTCCGCCCACGGGCGCGGCTGCAGCGTCAGGAGGATTGCGGCCGGAACCAGGACCATGAGGCCAAAGGTGAAGTCGACCGCGTCGAGCCGAAGCTCCGATGGCGTCCCGAAACCAAGCTGGCCCAGGGCGAGCTCTTGCGTCGATCGAACCGGCGCCCACAGGGCGATCAGCGCAACGATCGCAAGCCACGTCCCCGCGGCGAGGACGATGCGGTCGATCTTCCAGCCCGCCACTCCGCAGATCGCGACGGCGCCTGCGGTGGCGAGGGTTATGGCGACGGGCGCAATGAGGGCGATTGACGGCATGCGCTCGCTAAGGGTAAAGCTGGCGGGTGGAGTGCCGTCCTCCGGCCGGGGGCTCTAACTCATTATCAATTGCAGGGTGGAGCCTTAGGCCGGATTTACTCCGGCCGTCGCCCCGCGCGCCACCTTCCAAACGCCGCCAAGCGTGGCCGAGGAGAGGGGAGGGTCCGCGGCGGGGGACACCTGTCCCCCCCGCGAATTAAGCCGAGTGGAGCCTCAGGCCGGATTTACTCCGGCCGTCGCCCCGCGCGCCACCTTCCAAACGCCGCCAAGCGTGGGCCGAGGAGAGGGGAGGGTCCGCGGCGGGGGACATCTGTCCCCCCCGCGAATCTATTCCAATCGGTCGATTGCGGCCCTGAGCTCCTCAGCTCTCGCTTCCATCTCCGCGATCACCGACTCGGGAGCCTTGGCGCGAAACTCCGGATTGTCGAGTCTCGCCTGGACTCGATCGAGCTCCTTCGCATACCCGGCCTTCTTCTTGGCGATGACGGCGGGGTCGGCCGCGGCCACAGCCGGAAACACGACGCTGCCTTCAGTCAGAGCCAGCTCCTTGCCAGGCGGCAGCTCATCGACGACCGCCACGAGGCCTAGAAGCGAAAGGGCGCGGGCCCAGTCGGACTCCATCGGCTCCCCGAACCGCACCGCACCGCCTTTGGCCGGCGCACGCGGCACCGTCTTGCGCAACGACCGGATCTCGTTGACCACGTCCATGAGGCGCTCGAAATCGACCTCGGCCTGGCCGTCGACGTAGCTGTGCAGGTCCTCGGGCCACGGGGCTCGCATGATGAAATCGCGTTTCCCTGGCAGCCGCGACCAGAGCTCTTCGGTCACGAAAGGCATGAACGGGTGCAGCAAGCGCAAAAGGTTGTCGAGGCAGAAGAGCGCGACCGCCTGCGCCGTCTTGTCGCCCACACGAAGGCGCTCCTTCGAGGCCTCCAGCCACCAGTCGCAGAACTCATGCCACACGGATCCGTAAGCGGCTGCCATCGAATCCTGAAAGGCGAATCCCTCGATGCCGTCGGTGACCTCTCGCTGCGCCGAGGCAAGCCTCGATGCCATCCAGCGGTCCTCGATAAGCTGGAGCTCATCGGGTTCGGGCATCGTGGGCAGTGGCCCATCGCCGAGGTTTCCCAGCACCAGCCGCGTCGCGTTCCAAAGCTTGTTGCAGAACCGTTTGTAACCTTCGACTCGGGCCTCGTCGAAGCGGACATCCTGGCTGGACATCGCCACCGAGGCCGCCCACGCTCTCACGGCGTCCGTCCCGTACTTGTCCAACAGGTTGCGCGGGTCGATGCCGGTGCCCAAGGACTTCGACATCCGCCGCCCGTCGGCCGCCTGCACCTGGCAGTGGATGACGACGTCGGAAAAAGGAACCTCGCCCATGAACTCGAGCCCGGTCATGATCATCCGGCTGACCCAGAGGTTGATGATGTCGCGCCCGGTGCAGTTCATATCTGTCGGATAGAAGGAACGAAGATCTTCGGTCTCGTCGGGCCAGCCCAGCGTGGCAAAGGGCCACAGCGCTGACGAGAACCACGTGTCGAGCACGTCGGTGTCTTGAGTGATCTCAGTGTTTCCGCACTCCGCGCATTCCGTCGGTCGCTCGACCGACACGATTCGGTGGCCATTCGCGCAGTAGTAGACCGGCACGCGATGCCCCAGCCATAGCTGGCGACCGATGTTCCAATCGCGAAGGCCGTTCAGCCAGTCGAGGTACGTACGCTCATATCGCTCGGGATGCCAGCTCACCTTGCCCGCTTCGGAAGCCGCAACCGCCTTGTCGCGCATCTTGTTCATGCGCAACCACCACTGGTCGCTGATCAGCGGCTCGATCACCGTGTCGCAGCGGTCGCAATGCCCGACTTCGTGCGTGTACGGCTCTTCTTTCACGAGCAGCCCTTTTGCCTTTAGATCGGCAACGACCAGCTTGCGTGCTTCCAGGGCTGGAAGGCCGTCATACGGAAGGCCGGGCACGTTCATGCGGCCGTCGAGATGCATGCCGTTGACGATCTCGAGATGGTGGCGCTGGCCGATGTCGTAGTCCATCGGGTCGTGGCCGGGTGTGACCTTGAGCGCGCCGGTGCCGAAATCCTGCTCGACAGCCTCGTCGCCGACGATGGGCAGCTTCCTGCCGACGAGCGGTAGGACCGCCTTCTTGCCGATGAGCGATTGGTATCGCCGATCGCTCGGATTCACCGCCACGCCCGTGTCGGCGAGCATCGTCTCAGGGCGCACAGTCGCGATGACAAGTTCTCCGCCGCCTTCAATCGGGTATCGGATGAAGTACAGGGTGTCGTGGTGCTCCTCCCATTTGACCTCGAGGTCCGAGATGGCCGATTGGTCGTGCGGGCACCAGTTGACGATGCGCGGCGCCCGGTAGATCCACCCGCGGTCGTAGAAAGCGACGAATGCCGTCTTCACCGAGCGGACGTATCTCTCGTCCATCGTGAAACGCAGGCGGCTCCAATCCATCGAGGCCCCCAACAAGCGCAGCTGGTTGATGATGGTCGCGCCGACCTCTTGGTACCAGGCGTTCACACGAGCATCGAATTGCTCGCGGCCAAGCTCTTCTTTTGTCTTGCCCTCGCGCGCCAGCTGCTTTTCGATCACGTTTTGGGTCGCGATCCCGGCGTGGTCGTAGCCGGGAAGGAACAGCACCTCATATCCCGCCATCCGCTTGTAGCGGGCGATCAGGTCGTAGATGGCGGTCTGCAGCGCGTGGCCCATGTGGAGCTCGCCGGTGATGTTGGGCGGAGGAAAACACATCGTGAACTTCGGCTTGGGACTGTTCGCGTTGGCCGTGAACAGCCCGGCCTCTTCCCAGCGCGCGTACCAGCCGGGCTCGATGGCCCTGGCGTCATACGCGGTCTGCATGTCGGCGATGGCTTTGGTCTTGCTCATGGGGATGTGTTTGGTCTAAGGCTTGGGATCGGCGGGCCGGCGTGAAGGGTCGCTTAGCGCGACGACGCCGGCTTGCGTACAGATACGGGTACGTAGCGGCGCATGGTGATGCCTATGTTAGCGCTTGCTCTGCTGGCGCTTGCCCAGCTCGTCGTAGTTGCGGTTGGCACCGGACGACCGCGCGACAGACATGAAGAGGCGGGGCGTCACCCCGAGCACCTTGAGGCTGGCGCGCAGAGGCAGGTGCATAACGTCGATCTCGGCCTTGTTCTTCGTGATGGCATCGAAAACAGCCTCGGCAACTTGCCCTGGCGTGACTTCGCCGGCAATTGGGTTGGCCTTCAGGCCGGTTTCCGCCCACATGCCTTCGCCGGAGATGAAGGTCGGGGAAATGATCGACACGCCGACGCCCGTGGGCATCAACTCCTCCCGCAGCGCCAGGCCGAAGCCACGGATGCCGAACTTGGTGGCGTTGTAGATGCTGACTCCCGCCGCGGGCACCTTGCCCGCGACCGACGCCATGAAGACGATGTGCCCGTGCTTGCGTTCAATCATCGCGGGCGCGAGCTCGTGCGCGAGAACTATGCCCGCGCGCAGGTTGACGGCGATGGCGCGGTCTATCTCTTCGAGGGCGAACGAAGCCAGCCGGCCGCTGGCCGGCACCCCGGCATTGGAGACGAGGATGTCGACCGCCCCCGCCTCGCGAGCCAGCCGCTCCGGTTCGCCCGCCCCGGACAGGTCTGCCACCACGACTCGAGCCTCGCCCAGCTCATTGGCGAGCTTTGTCAGCGCAGCCTCGTTGCGGGCCGAAAGCACGAACCGGGCGCCGGCGCGACGGAGGCGGCGCGCGATGACCGGACCGATGCCAGTCGATGCTCCAGTGAGGAGAACCGTCTTACCGCTGAGGTCTTTCATTCCTCAACGACCGGAACCGCGGTAGCGGCTAAGCCGATTCCCCGACAAGACGAGCAGGTCCGTCGCCCTCTTCGCTGAACTCGAACTCCGGCTCCAGCGCCTCACGGATCGAACGCTCGCTGATCAAGCAGCGCTTGATCTCGGGCCGCGAAGGGATCTCGAACATCGAGTTGAGCAGCGCCTCCTCGATGATCGACTTCAAAGCGCGCGCACCTGTGCCTCGAAGCAGAGCCAGCTCCGCTATGGCATCTAGCGAGCCCTTCTGAAAGACGAGCTCGACGTTGTCCAAAGAGAAGAATTTCTGGTACTGCTTCACGAGCGCGTTCTTGGGCTCGGTGAGGATTCGGACGATGTCCTGCTGGTCGAGGTGGTGCAGGGTCACGATGATCGGCAGGCGTCCGATGAACTCGGGGATGAAGCCGTACTTGAGCAGGTCCTGCGGCTGCATGTGCTTGAGGGTTTCGGAAATCGCCTTGCGCTCGATCTTCGTGTGCGGCGCCCCGAACCCGATCGCGCGCCGGCCGATTCGCTGCTCGACGACCTTCTCCAGCCCGTCGAAAGCGCCGCCGCAGACGAACAGGATGTTGGTGGTGTTGATCTGGATGAAATCCTGGTGCGGGTGCTTGCGGCCGCCCTGCGGCGGGACGTTGGCGACCGTGCCCTCGAGGATCTTCAGCAACGCTTGCTGGACGCCCTCACCGCTCACATCCCGAGTGATCGACGGGTTGTCCGACTTGCGGGCGATCTTGTCTATCTCGTCGATGTAGATGATTCCCCGCTCCGCGCGGCTGATGTCGAAGTCGGCCGCCTGGATGAGACGCAGCAGGATGTTCTCGACGTCCTCGCCCACGTAACCGGCCTCGGTGAGGCTGGTGGCGTCAGCGATCGCGAAGGGAACGTCGAGGATCTTCGCCAGCGTCTGCGCGAGGTACGTTTTGCCGCAGCCAGTCGGTCCGACCAGCAGCACGTTCGACTTCGTCAGCTCGACGTCGCCGACCGACTTGGAGGCGGAGATTCGCTTGTAGTGGTTGTAGACCTGGACCGAGAGCACCTTCTTGGCGCGGTCCTGCCCGATCACGTACTGGTCGAGCGCAGCGCAAATCGTCTTCGGGTTGGGGATGAAGCCGGTCTTCTGCTTCTTGGTGCCGGCCGACCGGTTGTCGTCCTCGAGGACCTCCTGGCAGAGGTCGATGCATTGGTCGCAGATGAAAACGCCTGGGCCCGCGACCAGCTTGCGTACCTGGTCTTGGCCCTTGCCGCAGAAGCTGCAGCGTGTGTACCGGCGGCGGTCTTCTCTTTCGTTCATAGGTCCTTCGCAGTATCCATTACGACGAGGCCGGCGCCGGGGGATTATGGCCCCACAGAATCTCGTTGGCAAGGCTGATGCATTCGCTGCAGATAAACACTCCCGAGCCTGCGATCAGCCGCACCCCTCCCTGACCTTGGAGCTTTCCGCAGAAGGAGCATTTCGGCTTGTGCCTCTTGACCTCGCCGCTCTTGCTCTTTCTGCGAAAGATCATGGGGTGGCTGCGACCTTCTCCTTCTCTTTCTCTTCCTTCTTCTCTTTTTCTTTGTCGCTGGGCTTGATGGGAGTAAGGATGATGTCGTCGATCAGGCCATATTCCTTCGCGGCGTCAGAGGTTAGGAAGTAGTCGCGCTCGGTATCCTGCGTCACCTTCTCGATCTTCTGTCCGGTGTGGCGAGCGAGGATCTGGTTGAGCTGCTCGCGCGTGCGCAGGATTTCCTTCGCGTGAATCTGGATGTCGCTCGCCTGGCCCTGCATCCCTCCCCACGGCTGGTGGATGAGGATGTTCGCGTGCGGGAGCGCATAGCGCTGGCCGTGTGCGCCACCGGCGAGCAAGACCGCGGCCATCGAGTAGGCCATGCCGATGCAGATCGTCGAGACCGGCGGCCTGATGTACTGCATCGTGTCGTAGATCGCCAGCCCCGCCGTGACCTGGCCGCCCGGGCTGTTGATGTACAGGGCGATCTCCTTCTCGGGATCCTCTGACTGCAAGAACAGCAGCTGGGCGACCACCAGGTTCGCCACCTGGTCGTCGATCGGCGTTCCGATGAAAACGATGCGGTCTTTCAGAAGGCGCGAGTAGATGTCGAAGGCGCGTTCGCCGCGCCCTGTGTTCTCGACCACCATCGGGACGAGGTAGCCGGCCGGGCGCTGGATTCCATTCATTTCAGGCACCATCCCATTCTAGACACCGACCCTCGGGATTCCGTCAAGTCTGTGCCGGTGTTGCGGCGCCGGCGACCTCAGAGAGCCGCGCGAGAACTTGAAGCCGGCGGAGCCTCGAAGCGACGAACCGCCGCGAGTTCGGCCCCTGCTTCAGCTCATCGACTCGGCCCTTGAGCTCGTCGTCCGACGCCGCCTGCTCTTCGATGAGCTTGTTGACCTCGTCGTCGGATGGCTCGATGTTCTCGCGCTTGGCGAACTCGTCCAGGACGAGGTCGACCTTGAGCCGGGCTTCGGCCTCAGGCCGCTCCTCCGCGATCCACTGCTCCGGAGTCTTGCCAAGGTATTCCAGATAGCGGTCGAACCGAAGACCCTGGCGGTTCAAGCTCCGGTCGAGAGAGTCGAGATGGCTGGCCAGCTCGCGCTCCACCAGCGCGTCGGGTACCTCCACCGTCGAGGCTTCGACGAGTGCTTTGACCAGCGCTTGCTCGCGAGCCATCGCGGCCAGCGACTTTGCGGATTCCTCCAGCTGCTCGCGAACCGACGCACGATAAGCGTCGACGGTTTCGTACTTCCCGCCGCTGAGCTGGCTCGCCAGCGCGTCGTCGAGGTCGGGCAGGACTTTCTCTTTGATTCCCTGGACCGTCGCCTTGATGGTCCCTTCCTTGCCCGCGAGCATCGGCTCGCCATAGTCCTCCGGAAAGGTCACAGTGGCCGATCGGGTTTCGCCGACTTTGGCGCCGATTATCGCGGCCATCAGCTCCGGAATCAGGATTCCTTCTTTCAGCTCGGCCTCCATCGCCTGTCGAGATTCAGAAGGCACGACCTCGCCGCCGGCCTCGACCTCGACGTCGATCACGGCCACATCTCCGGCGCGTGCCTCGCGCTCGACCGGCGTGATCTCCGCCATCGGCTCTCGCACGTCTTCGAGACGTCGTTCAAGCATCTCGTCGGTGACTTCGACGGTCGGCGTCGCCACATCAAGTGCTTTGGCATCGCCTAGCTTGACCTCTGGCATCACACTGACGGTCGCCTTCAGCTTTGCCGGTCGCCCGCGCTCCAGCTCCACGACCTCGACGTCCGGGTTGTCGATGGGGTTGATGGACTTCTCCTCGAGAGCCTGGCGTATGACTTCTGGGACGATCGTCTCGACCACCTCTTCCCGAATCGCGGCCGGGCCGAGCCGAGCCTCGACCAGCGCGCGCGGTGCCCGCCCAGGCCTGAAGCCCTCGAGCTTGGCCCGTGACGCCAGCCGGTTGAGAACGCGCTCGTAGGTGGCGTCGACCGCATCCGCCGGCACCTCGATGGTGATGCCCACCTGGCTCTTGGGCAGCTGCTCGGTCGTGACCGAGATGGGCGGTGGCGTGGGCATGCGGCGGATTCTACGGGGCGCCGATTCCTCGCCCAGCGTTGGCGAGGTGACCTAGTGGCAGGGAGGAAGGACGGTCGGTGTCGGACAGACGGTCGGGATGGGACTGGGACTTGCGAGGACGGGTCCGCCGGGGTCCGGCGGCACGTTGGAACCAGCTGTTGTTGTCGCCCTTGACCACATCGGCGGGAGCTGTGTACCAGCGGTTGCCGGCAAAGCCGCCGAGGGCCGAGTCGATGAAGGAGTGCATGCCGGGCGAGGCGACGAATACACCGTCGGAACCGGGGACCATCACATGCTTGTTGTCGAGGATGTCGCCGACCCAGATCGCCGCCGCAAGATCGGGGGTGAAGGCGACCGTGACCGCGTCCTTGAAGTTGTCGGTCGTGCCGGTCTTGGCGGCGACGGTGCGATTGCTCCAGTGGAGGGCGCTGTTGCAGCCGAAGATCATGCAGCGGTTCTGGTCGTCGGACATGATCTGGGCCATGATGAACGCGACTCCAGGGTCGACCGCCTGACGAGCTCGCTGGTCGGCGTGAGTCTGGTACAGAACCTGGCCGTGTGAGTCGGTCACCTGGAGGATCGACTCGGGCGTGTGATAGACGCCCATGTCAGCGTAGGTAGCCATGCCGCCTACGTGCTCCAGGAGGGTGATCGGGTAGCCGCCCAGGGTGAGCGACGGGCCGTATTCGTCGGGCGTGCCCATCCGGTAGGTGTTCAGGTCGACCGGTATCCGCGGCAGCACGTTCATGTTCCGCATCCACCCCAGCACGGCCGGCACGCCGATGGAGAGCTCCACCTTGACCGCGGCGATGTTCAACGAGTTGCCCATCGCCTTCTTGAGCGGCAGCACGCCGTGCGACTTGCCGTCGTAGTTGTAGATGTTGGTCGTGCTGTACGCGTCCTTGTAAACCAGCGGGCTCGGACCGTCGTAGACCGGTGTGTCGACCGTCGCCGCGCGTGCGTTGATGACCGCTCCGTACGTGTATGGCTTCATCGACGAGCCCATGTTGCGTGGGATCGTCGTGTAGTTGATCTGGCCGGCGGGCGAGTTGTAGTTCGGCGAGCCGACCATGGTCAGGATCTCGCCGTTGGTCGGATTCTCGGCCACGAGCCCTGAGGACAGCTGGCCGTTGCGATCGCGCCAAAGGTTGTTCGCCAGGTTGGCGTTGACGACCTGCTCGCCTACGAGCTGCATGCCGTAGTCGAGGGTCGACTTGACGTTGAGCTGCTGGAGCCCGGGCTTGAATCCCAGCTGGCGGAGCTCGGAGAGCACGTAGTCGACAAAGTGCGGGGCCAGGAAGCTGTTGATCGGGGCCTGGTATGTGAGCTTCTCTGCCAGCGCCGAGTCCATTTCCTCCTGCGAGATGTAGTTCAGCCGGACCATGGCCTGCAGCACCTCGGTCTGCCGCAGCTTAGCGGCGTCGGGATGCAGCACCGGGTTCCATTCGGTCGGCGCCTGCGGCAGTCCCGCGAGAACCGCCGCCTCGGCAAGATCGAGCTTGGATGCCGGGATGTGAAAGTAGCTCTCCGCCGCCGCCTCGACGCCATATGACTGCGAGCCGTAGAAGCTCTTGTTCAGGTAGAGCTCCATGATCTGGTCCTTCGAATAGGCCTGGCTCAGCTCGTACGCGAGCGCGACCTCCCTGACCTTCCTGATGTAAGTCTGGTCCGGCGTAAGAAACTGCTGTTTGGCGAGCTGCTGCGTGATCGTGCTTCCGCCGGCAACGATGTGGCCCGCGCGAAGGTCGTCGAAGACCGCCCGGATGATGCCCTGGATGTCGAAGCCGGGGTTGCTGTAGAAGCCCTTGTCCTCGATAGCGACCGTGGCGAGGACCATGGGCTTCGCGATGTCCTTCAGCTTCACCGCCAGGCGGTGGTCGCCATGGTTGCCGACGTCCGCCAGCAGGCCGCCGTTGCGGTCCGTGATCAAGGTGTCGCCCGCGAAGGCCGAGCTGTCGAGGCCCTGGATCGAGGGAAGGCTGTCGAAGAACGACTGGGCATAGGCGTCGACGGCGAAACCGACGACCAGCACGACGGCCAGAAAGACTCCGAGGCCGCGCACGAGGGCGACGCGACGAAGCCGCTGCCCGATCGGCGACCAGCCTGCGTGGACCCGCGCCCTAGGGCGATGGCCCCCCTTGGTTTTGATCTTCTGAGGAACGTTTCGAGCCATGGAGGGGGAGCGCGTAGATTCTACGGTTTCCCGCTCCACCCAACGCGTGGGCCGGGTCCGGGGTTACGGAGCCGCTTGGCTCTTCGGGCGGGCGAAAACCTCGTCGGCGCCGACCAGCCGCTCTTGGCGCGTACCGGCGAAATGGACCCTGACGCCGGGGCGTCCCGGGCTGCCCAGATCCCATCCCGCCGAGTACAGGCTCGCCGCCGCTGCCAGGTCGCCGGCGTTGGCGGCCTGCACCCCATCCGTGAACGTAAGGCTCTGCGAGCGCGCCCCGGGATAACCCAGGCGCACCTCGCCCCCGGTCTTCAGGTTGAAGGCGTAGTCGTCGAGGGAACCCGCCTGGCTGCCCGCGACGAGCTCGGCGACGGTCGGAAACTTGCCCTCGCGCATCGCCGCTTTGAGGTCGGCGCGCGACTCGCGATGCGCGCTTCGCTCCCGACGCCGGCGCTCGGTCAGGAGGATGTCGCGCTCGCCACGGAGCGACGCGAGCTGCTGCTCGACGGGCCGCATGCGCTCTCGAATCTCGGCGATTCGGCGCTCGATCTCTGCATCGTCGAGAGCGCTGAGGTCGTCAGCCATCAGGCGCGCCGCCGCCGCACGATGAGGAAAGCCGCGGCGGCGATCACCAAAACGATCGCCGCGATTCTGAAAGTGCCGTTGGCTCGGTCATTTACTCCGGTGGGCTCCGACACTGGCGTTCGAGCGTGTCGAATTGGAGACGGCGACGGGGTCGGCGTCATCGTGAACACAAGGTGTCCTTCGCCATGAGCGCTCGTGGGCGTGGTAACGACCGGGATGACGATGCAGGATGCGGCGCACCGCACCGCCACCATCGTCGCGCCACCTTCGGTTGCCACGAGCATGTCCCCATCCTGCACTTGGGCCGCGGCCAGATTGGTTGAAGACATCCGCAGGATGGCGTCGTTGCCGGGGTGCGGGCTGCCCGGCGACTTGCGATCGGCGAAGTAAACCGCTCCGCCGAGGTTAGACGTGAAACCTGGCGGCACGAAGCCCACGCCCTCCACCCCGATGTCGCCTCCGGCAGGCAGCGGCGGCTGAGCGACGATCGTCACCGTTCCGTCCGGCGCGATGGCGTAAATGTGGCCAGACAGCTCGTCGGGCGCGATGAGGTCGCCGCCGAAAGCGCCAAAGCCACGCGGCGCCACCGCCAGCCCGCCCTCAAGGGTCGGGGCCGAGCTGGTGATCACCTGGACCGCGCCTTTGCAATCGATTGCGGCGATGACGATCTTGCCGGTTGCGGAGCCGCTGACCAGTAGCCGGTGATCAAACGTGCCGGTGGTGTCGAAAGCGATGCCGTTGAGCGATGACACGCCGGTGATGTTCGCGAAAGAGCTGCTGCTCACGCCCGCCGCATCCACTCGCGTGACTCCTAAAGGCGCGTGGAGACGCAGGATGAATGTCTCGTCGCGCCCGAAGTCGCAATTGCTCGCGGCGACATGGTCGCCCGGCGAGACGGCGATATACGCCTCCGCGCCGGGGTCGTCGTGATAGCCACCGCTCCCGCGGGCGAATGGCGCCACCTCACCTTCGGGATGCACGAGGTACAAGGCCGCGGAGCCGGCCACGACCAGGAACCCATTGCGCGGTCCGCCCACGTCGAACACGCCAGGGATGGACATCCATCTCTCCCACGTGAGGACATCGGCACGGACCGACACAGGAGCCAGGGCAAGGCCCGCGACCACGAGCAGGGCCAGTCGCGAGCGCATTCGCGCGGAGCGTACGCTCCGGCCAGGACGTATTTCAACGGGCATGTTGAAAAACTCGTAGAATTGGCGCGTGGACTCCAGGCGCGAGACGATCCTCGCCTTCATCAAAACGCGCGGCCATGCCTCCCTGGGCGAAGTCGCCACACACCTCGAAATCTCCAAGCAAGGCGCCCTGCGCCACATGGAGGCCCTCGAGGCGGACGGCCTGGCCACAGTGGCGCCGGCCGAGGAGCACAGGCGCGGCCGCCCTGAGAACGTGTACAAGCTCACTCCCGCCGCCTACGAGCACTTCCCCCATGCGCATCGCGAGCTCGCCAGCGAGCTGGTCGAGTTCCTCTCCGAAGCACAGCTAAAGCGGTTCTTCGAGCGGCGGGCGGCGCGCCTCGAGGCCGACTACGCCCCCAGACTGGCGGGGCTAGACTTTGAAGGTCGCGTCCGCGAGCTGGCGAAGCTCGCCACTGAGCACGGCCACATGGCCGAGGTGGTCGAACTGCCGACCGGCGGGCTTGCGATCCGCCACTGCAACTGCCCCATCCAGGACGTCGCCGCCCGCACCGGGCTGCCCTGCGTGAACGAACAGCAGATGTACGAGCGGCTGTTGGGGGCCCCCGTCAACAGGTCGACGTGGATGCGCGAGAAGGCGTCCGACTGCACATATGAAGTCAAGGAGAGCGGAGGGAAAGTTGGCTGATTTCGAGATTCGAGACCTTCGGGCCAGCGTCGAGGGCAAAGAGATCCTCAAAGGCGTCACGCTCGCCATCAACAAGGGCGAGGTGCATGCGGTCATGGGCCCCAACGGCTCGGGCAAGTCGACCCTCTCCCACACGCTGATGGGACATCCCGGCTACACGGTCGACGGTGGCGAAGTCACCTTCAAAGGCCAGAACGTTCTCGCCCTGCAACCCGACGAGCGCGCGCGGCTGGGCATGTTTCTCGCCTTCCAGTACCCGGTGGTCGTGCCAGGCATCTCGATGACCAACTTCCTGCGGACCGCGCTCAATGCCAAGCGTGGGTATGACGGCAAAGACAAATCGAAGCAGGTGACGCCGAAGGAGTTCCGCTCGTTGCTGAAGGGCGAGCTCGAAGTCCTGCACATGGACGATTCGTTCCTGCCTCGCTACATCAACGATGGCTTCTCAGGCGGCGAGAAGAAGCGCGCCGAGATCCTGCAGATGGCCATCCTCAAGCCTGAGATCGCGATCCTCGACGAGACCGACTCTGGCCTCGACATCGACTCCATCAAGTTCGTGGCCGAGGCTGTGAACCGGATGCGCGGACCCGAGCTCGGCGTCCTGATCATCACCCACTACACGCGCATCCTCGAGTTCATCAAGCCCGACTACGTGCATGTTCTGGTGGACGGCAAGTTCGTTCTCTCGGGTGGCCCAGAGGTCGCGGAGCGACTCGAGACGACCGGTTATTCGGAATGGGGTCACGCCGAAGAGACGACGCCCCAGGAGGTTGCCTGATGGCGACGGTACCTAAAGTCGACGTCGGCACGGATTACAAGGAGAAGTACGGGTTCTTCGTCCCCGAGGAGTACGTCTTCAAGGCCAAGCGCGGCCTGAACCCCGACATCGTCAAAGAGATCTCGTGGATGAAGCAGGAACCGGAGTGGATGACGAAGTTCCGGCTTCGCTCGCTCGAGATCTTCCGCAAGAAGCCGATGCCCAACTGGGGCGCGGATCTCTCGGTGATCGACTTCGAGAACATCTTTTATTACCTCAAGGCGTCGGACAAGCAGTCGAAGAGCTGGGAGGACCTGCCGCCTGACATCAAGGCGACGTACGACAGGCTCGGCGTGCCCGAGGCTGAGCGCAAGTTCCTGGCCGGCGTCTCAGCGCAGTACGAGTCCGAGGTCGTCTACCACTCGCTGCAGGAAGAGCTGACCAAGAAGGGCGTCATCTTCACGGACACCGATTCCGCGCTTCGCGACCACCCGGACCTGTTCAAGGAATACTTCGGCACCGTCATCCCGCCCGCCGACAACAAGTTCTCCGCGCTCAACAGCGCGGTGTGGTCGGGCGGCTCGTTCATCTATGTCCCGAAGGGCGTTCGTGTGGAAATCCCGCTGCAGGCGTACTTCCGCATCAACGCGGAGAACATGGGCCAGTTCGAGCGCACGCTGATCATCTGCGACGAAGGCTCGTTCGTGCACTACATCGAGGGCTGCACAGCGCCGATCTATACGACTGACTCGCTGCACTCGGCGGTGGTCGAGATCATCGTCAAGAAGGGCGCCCGCTGCCGCTACACGACGATCCAGAACTGGTCGACCAACGTGTTCAACCTGGTCACCAAGCGCGCGATGGCTTACGCCGACGCGACGATGGAGTGGGTCGACGGCAACCTCGGATCGCAAATCACGATGAAGTACCCCTCCGTCTACCTGATGGAGCCGGGAGCGAAAGGAGACGTGCTCTCGGTCGCGTTCGCGGGGAAGGGCCAGCACCAGGACGCTGGCGGCAAGATGATCCACGTCGCGCCGAACACGACGTCGACGATCACCTCGAAGTCGATCTCCAAGGCCGGCGGGCGGACTTCGTACCGCGGCCACATCAAGATGTACCCCAACGCGAAGAACAGCAAGTCGTTCGTGAAATGCGACGCGCTCCTGCTCGACGACGAGTCGCGCTCGGATACGTATCCCTACAACGACGTCGACGCTGAGAACGTGACCCTCGGCCACGAGGCGACAGTGAGCAAGGTGTCGGACGAGCAGCTTTTCTATCTGATGAGCCGAGGCATCACGCGCAACGAGGCGGAGACGATGATCGTCAACGGCTTCATCGAGCCGTTCACGAAAGAGCTTCCGCTCGAGTACGCGGTGGAGCTGAACCGCCTTATCCAGCTCGAGATGGAGGGCTCGGTAGGGTAGCTGTGGGATTCACCCTCAATGCCGTGGAGGAGATCGCCTCGCTCCACGGCGAACCCGACTGGCTCCGCAAGCGCCGCCGATCAGCCTTCGAGGCGTTCGAGCGCCTGCCGATTCCAAGCCGTGTCGACGAGGAATGGCGCCGCACGGACGTCAGCAGCCTCGACGTGGCGAAGTTCTCGGAGTTCGAGCACCGCAACGGGGCAGCGCCCGCCGAACCGTTGGAAGGCGTCGCCGGCAGCACGACGATGCGGGGCTCGGAGTTCGAATCGGTTCGCCTCGACCCCAAGCTCGAGCGCGCCGGAGTGATCCTCGAACCCATCAGCGTCGCCGCCAAGAAGCATCCCGAGCTGGTCGAGACGTTGCTCTTCACGCAGGTGCGCCCGGATCGCGACCGCTTCGCGGCGCTGCACGCGGCCTTCTTTGCCGATGGCACCTTCCTTTACGTTCCCGATGGGGTCGTCATCGACAAGCCCATCGTCGGCCAGGTCTTCTCCGCAGAAGGCGGGACCGCCGTGCTGCCGCACACGCTGATCGTCGCCGGCCGCGGATCGCAGTTCAACTACCTCGACGAGTACCTCTCGCCTTCCGACGAGGCCGCCGGGTACAAGAGCGGGTCCGCCGAGCTGTTCCTTGGCGAGGGCGCGCGGGTGAGCTACGTCGCGCTCCAGAAGTGGGGCCGCAACGCGTGGCACCTTGCCGACCAGCGCGCCCGCCTGGACAAGGACGCATCGCTTCGCCTCTTCAACGTGACGCTGGGCGGCCGTTTCTCCAAGACTCGCGTCGAGGCGTCGCTTCAGGGTGAGGGCTCGGACGCAGAGCTGAAGGCGATCTACTTCGCGTCCGGGGATCAGTTTTTCGACTTCCATACGCTGCAGGACCACCAGGTCGGCCACACGCGCTCGGACCTGCTGTTCAAGGGCGCGCTGCAAGACGTGGCCCGCACGGTCTACGCGGGGCTGATCCGGATCGAGAAGGGCGCCGCACGATCTGACGCATACCAGGCCAACCGCAACCTTGTCTTGAGCGACCACGCGAAGGCGACCTCGATTCCGATGCTGGAGATCGACAACAACGACGTGCGCTGCACACATGGCGCCACGGTCGGTCCCGTGGACCCGATTTCGATGTTTTACCTTCGGTCGCGGGGCATCCCCGAGGCCACGGCCAAGCGCATGATCGTGCAGGGCTTCTTCGGCGAGGTCCTCGAGCGCATCCCATTCGAGCACGCTCGCCGGCTGGTCGAGACAGAGCTCGAGGCCCGCCTTGGCTAGGTTTCGCGTGGCGTCGGTCGGCGACGTGCCGCTGGAATCACTCAAGAAAGTGGAGGCTGGACGTACGCCGGTGTGCCTGGCCCACGCCGAGGATGGCAACTTCTACGCGCTGAACGACACGTGCACCCACGAAGAGTTCTCGCTCAGCGACGGCGAGCTCTGGGACATGGACGTCGAATGCCCGCAGCACGGCTCGCGCTTCAACCTGGTCACGGGAAAGGTGACAGGCCTCCCGGCCGTCATTGCCGCCACCACATACGCGGTGACGCTCGAGGGGGACGAAGTGTTCATCGAGGTTCCGGAATGAACACCAACGGCGCTCGCCGGCTCGACGTCGCCGCGATCCGCAAGGACTTCCCCATCCTCGAGACCGGCATCGCGTATCTCGATTCCGCCAACACGTCACAGCGGCCGCGGCAGGTGACCGGCGCGATGATGGACTACTTCGAGCACTTCAACTCGAACATCCACCGAGCTGCCTACCACATCGCCGAGGTCGCGACCGAACGTTATGAGGCCTCCCGCGAAAAGGTGCGCGCTTTCATCAACGCCGCATCGACCAAGGAGATCATCTACACCCGCGGCACGACCGAGGCCATCAACCTGGTCGCCTACTCGTGGGGCCGTAGGAACGTCAGGCCGGGCGACCTGATAGTGCTCACCATCCTCGATCACCACTCCAACATCGTCCCGTGGCAGATCCTCGCGGCGGCCAACGGAGCCCACATCGAGTTCGTCGACATCGACGAGCGAGGCGAGCTGCGGCAGGACCAGTTCCACGAGCTGCTCGAGCATTCGCCGAGGCTGGTTGCGTTCGGCCAGGTCAGCAACGCGCTGGGGACGATCAACCCCGCGCGGGAGATGGTGGCCGCGGCCAAAGCCTCCGGCGCGACCGTTCTGGTTGATGGCGCGCAGGGCGCGCCGCACCAGGGCGTCGACGTGCAGGCGCTTGGCTGTGACTTTTATGCCTTCAGCGGTCACAAGATGCTCGGCCCAACCGGCGCCGGCATCCTCTACGGCCGCCGCGAGCTGCTGGAAGCGATGGACCCGTTCCAGTCAGGCGGAGACATGATCAGGACGGTGCGCATCGAAGGCACCACGTACCACGACCTGCCGTGGAAGTTCGAGGCCGGCACCCAGGCGATCGGCGAGGTCATCGGCCTTGGCGCCGCGGTCGACTATCTCAACAACCTCGGCATGGACGCGATTCGCGCTCATGAGCGCGAGATCACGGAGTACGCATACGAGGCTTTGAGCGACATCGAAGGGCTCACGGTCTACGGACCGCCGCCGTCACGCCGCTCCGGGGTCGTCTCCTTCTCGCTGGCCGGCATCCACCCACACGACCTCGCGACGATCGCCGACCGCGACCAGGTCTGCCTGCGCGCGGGGCATCACTGCGCGATGCCGCTCATGACCCGACTGGGCGTCGCCGCCACGGCGCGCGCTTCCTTCTATGTCTATACGCTGAAGGATGAAGTCGACCGGCTGGTGGGTTCCATCAAAGAGGCCCAGAGGATCTTCAAATGAGCACCAGCACCGCCGCGGACGACCAGTTCTACCGGGAATACATACTCGACCACTACAAGAACCCAAGGAATTACGGCCGCCTGGAGCACCCGGACATCACGCACGAAGAAGACAACCCGCTGTGCGGAGATGTGGTCGGTATGGACTTCAAGATCAAGGACGGGGTCATCGAGGACATCCGTTTCCACGGTCGTGGCTGCGCCATCTCGCAGGCATCAGCGTCGCTTCTGACCGAGCGCCTCAAAGGCATCGCGCTCGACCAGGCGAAGAAGATCGACAAGAACGACGTGCTCGGCGAGTTGGGCATCCAGATCTCGCCCGCCCGCATCAAGTGCGCACTGCTGCCGCTGAAAGTGCTGAAGGTGGGTGCGTATGGTTTGGCTTCAGATGAAGAGGACGAGGAGTAGCCCATGAGCAATCAGGTGACGCCCTTTCGCGACCTGAAGATCGACGACATCCGCAAATTGATCGATGAGGGTTATGAGGTCGTCGACGTGCGCGAGGACTGGGAGTGGAACAAGGGCCACCTCCCTGGCGCACGCCACGTCGTGCTGAACACGATCCTTTCCAACCCGACGGCCCAGAAGTTCCGGGATCGCACGATCTTCGTTTGCGCGGTCGGCGAGCGTTCCGCGGTTGCGGCTGAGATGGCGGTGGCGCTGGGCGTCAACGACGTGGTGAGCTTCCGCGGTGGCACGAAGGCATGGAAGGAAGCCGGCCTTCCTTTGGAGACTCCATGAGCGAAAACCCCACCAAATCTGGCGATTTGTCGGGGGCCCCTTTACAGCTTGCACCCGCTCCGACGATGCAGGTGGCGCCCGACGCGACCGTCAAGCCCGAGGAAGTCATCGAGGTCCTTCGCCAGTGCTTCGACCCCGAGATCCCGGTCAATATCGTCGACCTCGGCCTGATCTACGACATCGCGATCAAGCCAGAGCGAGTCGACATCAAGATGACCCTCACCGCGCTGGGCTGCCCGATGGCGGCCGATGTAATCGCGGACGTTCGCGACCACCTGCTGACAATTCCCGGCGTCACGCAAGCCGACGTCGACATCGTCTACGAGCCGATGTGGACCCCAGAGCGCATGTCGGAGGAAGCGCGCTGGGAGCTGGGGATGGTCTAGAGGGTATAAGAGGGAACCTGCCGGTTCCCTCTCATCGCGCGGCGCTAACGTGTGGCGCTGCTCCCTTTCCCGCTGTTCGGATCATCGGAATGGTTTCTCCTAGCCACGGCTGGCAGACCAGATACACAAAGTCGCGACCGGGCTAAACCCGGCCGCCCTCGCCACGCCCGAACTCAGGCAGCGTGCGGCCAGACGTCCCAGACGGTGTCGATTACCGATTCGGTCTCCGTGTTGTCTTGCAGGTCGTAGATGTACGTCTTTCCGCTGGGAATCGTCGCGGTCTCCGGCGGGCACTGGTCCTTCGCGTCGCACGGCCGTTCGTCTTGGTACCAGATCAGGTGAGCATTGAGGTATGCCGGCTCGCTACGTGACTTGATGAGCTCCCGAGGTGCGTTAGACCTCGTATCGAGCAGGTAGACGTGTGCCGTCCCGGACACGTCACGAGTCTCATAAACAATCTGGTTGCCTCCCGGTGATGCTTTTGGTCGGATCCATCTCACACCTGGCAGGACAAGCGACTGGGTTCCACCACGCCACATCTCGATTCCCTGGCCGTCACGCCAGTAGAAGCTGTCGCCCGACCACGCCGACATGGCCGGCCCCGCTTTGAAGTCGGTTGGGCTGGAGTCAATGCTTTGGAGCAACTGGCCATCCGAATTCCAAATGCGGAGGTTGGGTGCTCCACCAAAGTTCTTTATGAACGATGTGATGTACGCAGCGTTGGTCCCAGTCGAATTCCATGCGAAAGCGTTGGTGGCAACGCAGTGGGCCACGACAACTTTGGGAGACCCCGCCAACGCAAACCTGATGAGGTCGGTCCCTTTGGTATACGAAATCTCACTTGAGCTGATGAACTGCGCCCTCCAGAGGTCATCAAACGTGCTCACGGTCGTCGGGTGAAGAATGTCGGTAATGTCCCGAACCACGAATCGCTGGCTAGCTTTGAAAAAGATGATCTCAAGGTTGCGATTCGACGGTGGAGCCGGCACGAAATGTGGCGCCGACTGATTAGCGGGGCATTGCTGGCGCGCGGCTGACGCATTCGACTTTGACGTCGGTGGTGCCGCGGTGCCGTGCGAAGGTCCGCAGGTGACGGCGACCACTGCAATAACAGCCAGATTGCGGACAAAGCCGGCCCGCAACATCGTCCATAAGGGCAAACGCGCAGCTGGACGATCGGTTACCGCGTCGAGATTAGCCCGGGTCCACTCGCCGCACGCCGATGCCCACGTGGGTCCGAGCCGATGCAGCATTGAGCGCTTGGTGCCGGTTCCAGGCTTGCTCGCACCTCTCGCACGAGCAGCCTGGTCCATCCGGTTGTGTAGGCGAGCTCAGGTTCCCGCCTAGCAACTGGAACAACGTTGCGACGATCTTTGCAGGACGTAGGAATGACATAGTTGCCTCCGCGTTAGTACTAGGAAGCCTAACGCACTTAACAGTGATTTCCTGCTAACGCCAACCATTTGTTGCCTGCTGGTCCCGTAATTCCGATCTCGGCAATCGGGGCTCCGTACACTTAAGCCTCGTGCCTGAGTTCAGCCCAGGGCTGGAAGGTGTCGTAGCAGCCGAGACCGCCGTCAGCGAGGTGGACGGCGCCAACGGCAGACTCATCTATCGCGGCGGATATCTGATCGAAGACCTCGCCGCGGTCGCCACGTTCGAGGAAACGGCTTACCTCCTGTGGAATGGGGAACTACCCGACAAAGTCGAGCTGGAAGCCTTGCGGCGCAAGATGGCTGCTGCCCGCAAGCTCAATGCGAGCGCGAAAGGCACTCTCTCGTCGATGGATCCCGCCACCGATCCGATGGACACGCTGCGCACCGTCATCTCAGCGCAGGGTGCAACCAAGACGTTGACCAAACCGACACTCGACGAGGCCATCGCGCTCACCGCGATCGTGCCCACGATCGTCGCCGCGGCGCACAGGCGATCGAAGGGTGTGGAGCCGGTCGAGGCACGCGACGACCTCGGCCACGCGGCCAACCTGCTCTGGATGATGGAAGGCTCGGAGGCGGCACCGGACCGAGTCCATTGGCTCGACACCTATCTGGTGCTGCTGGCGGACCACGGACTCAACGCGTCGACGTTTACCGCGCGAGTGATCGCATCCACGGGCAGTGATCTCACTTCGTGCACCGTCGGCGCGATCGCGGCACTCAAAGGTCCCGCACACGGCGGTGCGACATACGCCGCGCGGACGATGCTCGACAAGATCGGTTCGGCCGACAACGCCGACAAGTGGCTGCGCGACGCGCACGCTCAGCACGCTCGCTTTCCGGGTTTCGGCCACCGTGTCTACAGGACATACGATCCCCGCGCGAAGATCCTGAGGGAGATGGCCAAGACCGCGGCGCCGGAGCTATATACGACCGCGGCACACACCGAAGAGGTGGCGCTGCAGATCCTGCACGAGGCCCACCCGGAGCGCCCGAACGCGACCAACGTGGACTTCTGGGCATCCGTCGTGCTCACCGGCGTGGGCATCCCCAAAGAGCTCTTCACCTGCGTGTTCGCCACGTCGCGAATTGCGGGTTGGACCGCGCACGTGCTGGAGTCGATGGCCGACCTTCGAATCATCCGGCCGGCCTCGGTCTGGAAGGGACCGCAGCCGGGCAGCAAGCCGTTGCCCATAGCAAGTAGATGAGCAGTCAATACGTTCCCGGCCTCGAGGGCATCGTCGCGGCCCAGACGGCGATTTCCTTGGTTGACGGCGCGAACGGCCGGCTCGTTTACCGCGGCTACGTCATCGCCGACCTGGCGGAGGAGATGTCCTTTGAGGAGGTCGCGCACCTCGTGTGGTACGGCAGGCTGCCGACGCGGGCGGAGCTCGACGCGCTCACACTCGAGCTCGCCGGCTCGCGCGCGCTGACCCCGGCGGCGACCGCGACTTTGAACGCACTGCCCAAAGACACCGATCCGATGGACGTGCTACGCAGCGTCGTATCGGTGCAAGGCGTGGAGCACAGGCTCGAGAAGCCCACGATCCCGCTCGCGATCCATGCAACTGCATCGTTCCCGACCATCCTTGCCGCTTTCCATCGCCGCACGCTTGGTCTGGAGCCCGTGAAACCGCGAGCCGATCTCGCGCAAGCCGCCAACTACCTGTACATGCTCAATGGCATAGAGTCGCCGCCAGAGCTGGTGCGCGCGCTCAACACCTACCTCGTGCTGCTCGCTGACCATGGCATGAACGCATCGACGTTCACCGCGCGCGTCATCGCCTCTACCGATTCGGACCTCGCCTCGTGCCTTGTCGGCGCCATCGGCGCGCTCAAAGGGCCCGCGCACGGAGGCGCACCATCGCAGGTCATGGAGCAGCTCGAATTGATCGGCACTCCCGCGAACGCCGAGCCCTGGATGCGCGATGCCCGCAAGCGCAAGGTCAGGTTCATGGGTTTCGGGCATCGCGTGTATCGCGTTTATGACCCGAGGGCCAAGATCCTCAAGGCGATGTGTGAGCGAATGAACCCGACCTTCTACGCGCTTGCATCCAAGGTGGAGGAGATCGCGCTGCGGATCTTGCACGAGGAGCACCCCGAGCGCCCGCAATCGACCAACGTGGAGTTCTACTCCGCCGGCGTGCTGCAGGCGATCGGCCTGCCCAAGGAGTACTTCACGCCAACCTTCGCATCGTCACGCGCTGCCGGGTGGACTGCGCACGTCCTCGAGCAAGTCGCCAACAACCGGCTCATCCGCCCGCAGTCGGAGTACGTCGGACCCGAACCCCACAAACCGGTGCCGCTCGCCGAGCGCGGCTGAAGGCTCGTCATCGGCGGACGGTTCGACAACAGGGCTCTCCGCAACCTCGGGCTCGCCGCCCTCGCGTGGTTCCTGCTCATCGCCGGCGCCATCACCGCATGGTGGGTCTTCACGCCGATCCGGCTGGATGCCCTCGACAGTGACCTGACCCTCGTCTACATCGGCGCGCGCATCGGCCTCGAGCACGGCTGGAGCCACGTGTATTCACTGGACCTGCAGCATCAACTTTTCTCCCAATTGCGTCCCGGCGTGGGGTTCGGTGACGGCGAGCGATTTCTGTCACCGCCGCCGGTAGCGTGGCTGGTCGCCCCGCTGACGCTGTTCGGGCCGGCCGCGGCGTTCTACATCTGGCTGTCGGTTTCCCTCATCGCACTCGGGCTCGCGTGGTGGCTGGGCGCACCTGGAACCAATCCGACCCGCTACTTGTGGCTGCTCGGGGCGATCGGTTGGTACCCCGTCCTGTACAGCCTCAGCCTCGGACAGCCCGCGATGCTGGTGCTCCTTGTCGTGATCGCGTGTTGGCGCCTCGCCGAGTCGGGCCGGCCTTACCTGGCAGGCGCTGTACTCGGACTCTCGGTCCTGAAGCCGCAGCTCACCATCGCCGTGCCTTTCGTACTGCTGCTTTCAGGACGCTGGCGGATAGCGGCCGCATGGGCGGTCACGTCCGGCTTGCTTGCGATCGCTTCGCTGCTCCTGATCGGCACACAGGGCGTGAGCGATTACCGCAGCCTCCTCGCGGAGGCCCAAACGGTCGTCAACAACCGCTTTTTCACCTGGGCATTCGTGGTCGGCCCGGGACCGGCAAGCTACGCGATCCAGGTGGTCGTGATCGCCCTCGGCCTGGTGGCGGCCTACTTCAACCGCCACGCCAGTCTGGCGCGGCTGATCGCGTTGGGGATCCTCATTTCCTGCGTTTCAGCAACGTACTGGCACCTTCAGGATTTCGCGATCCTCGTCGGTGCCGCCTGGCTCTTCATACGCGATGAGCCGCCGTGGTGGCAGAAGACGTGGCTTGTCGTCGTCGCATTGACGGCAGAGCTCGCGTGGCCGTTGGGTCCGCTGCCGGTGCTGATATCCGTGGCCGTGTGGTTGGCAATGCTCGCCATCCCGCGGCGCCCCGCGCCCGACAGAACTCCTCTGGCCGCAGCGTGAAAGCTGCGGATGCTCGCCTGCCGCATGCCCGGCTCTACGTCATCATCGCCGCGGTCGCGGGGTGCCTTGCGATCCTCTGGCTCTCGCGCACATTCAATTTCTACTTCGACGAGTGGGAGTACATCCTCACGTCGCCGGATTGGACCTGGACCACATACCTCCAGCCTCACAACGTGCATCCCGCGATGCTGCATCGGCTGATCTACACAGCGCTGCTCTCGACCGTGGGTATGCGCAGTTACGTCCCGTACATGGCCGTGCTGCTGGCCCTCCACGCGGCCAATGTCATCTTGCTGTTCGAGATCATCCGTCGACGCACGGGGGATTTGGTCGGGATCTCGGCAGCTGCATTTCTGCTGGTGCTGGGCGCCGGCTGGGAGAACTTGCTCTGGGCCTTCCAGATCATGTTCGTCGGATCGGTCGCTTGTGGCCTGGGCATGTTGCTTGTCCTGGTTAGCCGGCGGCCGCGGATGTGGCTTGCGACATTCCTGCTGCTCGCTTCACTGATGTTGTCGGGAATCGGGCTCTTCTTCTTGATCGCGGCCGCGGTCTGGCTCGGGCTCACCCCGGGCCGGCGCCAAGACCTCGTCTGGCTTGCACCCGTGGCGATCTTGCTCGCCGCCTGGTACCTCACTTACGGCCGGTCGGGCGCGACGGGATCACTGGCTGGAAACCTCCAGGCCTTACCGCTGTACGTCGTGTGGGGCCTGGCGGCGAGCGTCGCCGGCCTTGTCGGGCAGACCCTTTATGGGCCGGCCCTCCTGGTGCTGGCGCTTGTCGCCATCGCGTTCACGTGGCTCCGCCGGCGGCCCGACGGTTTTGCGATCGGCATCGCCGTCGCGCTTCTCGCCTTCTACACCGTCATCGGCCTCAACCGCGCGCAAATCGGCTATCAGCAGTCGGGTGCCGGGCGGTACGTGTACGAAGGAGCGATCTTCTGGCTGTTGCTGCTAGCGGACGCGGCCCGCGATCTGCCGTGGCGCGGTACCTGGCGGCCTGCCCTGATCGCCGTTGTCTTCCTGGCCTGCTTCAGCAGCACCGTCCTCCTTTATTCCTGGGCGCTGGCCAAGACGGTCCAGATGCAGCGCGAGGCCGCCGACCTGCAAGCGCTGGCCGACGTGCGCAATGACCTTTGCCTCGATCCGCATGGCGTCGTCGACCCGCTGGTCATGCCGCAGGTAACGAGCCCCGGCCCTTATTACCGCGCCGTCGACCGGTATGGGGATCCCGCCCGCGGAACGCCCGCCAACCGGGGCCGCGATTTCGAGCGAGCCCGCGCCAACCTGTTGAAGCCCGGCTGCCCCTGAGCGAACTGGCCGGGAGCGGCGACTTCTAAACTTGAATTGATGGCCGGGACTGACTTCGACGTTGTGATCTTGGGCGGCGGTATGGGCGGCTACCCAGCCGCGATCCGAGCCTCCCAACTCGGTTTGAAGGTCGCCCTGATCGAGCAGGACAAGCTCGGGGGCACCTGCCTCCACATCGGCTGCATCCCGACCAAGGCTCTGCTGGAGTCGTCCGAGCTGTACCACCGGGTGTCGGTCCGGGGAGCCGAGTTCGGGGTGAGCGCTGACAAGGTCACTTACGACTACCCGAAGATCGCCACCCGTCGCGATGCGGTCGTGAACCAGCTGTACAAGGGCGTCCAGTTCCTCATGAAGAAGAACAAGATCGAGGTCATCGCCGGCAACGGCCGGCTGAAGGACCGCAACACGGTCTCGGTCGGCGCCACCCAGGTCAAGGCGCCGCAGCTGATCGTCGCGACCGGGTCGGTCGTGAAGGGACTGCCCGGGGTCGAGTTCGACGGCGAATACATCGTCTCCTCCGACAACGCGACGCTGGCGAACAAGGTGCCGGAGTCGATCGTGATCATCGGCGCGGGCGCCGTCGGCGTCGAGTTCGCGACGCTGTGCAACCAGCTGGGCGTGAAGGTCACGCTGCTCGAAGCGCTGGATCGGCTGGTCCCGCTCGAAGACGAGGACGTCTCCAAGGAGATGCTCAGCGCCTTCAAGAAGGCGGGCATCGACTGCCGCGTCGGCGTTCGCGTGAAGGGCGCCAAGAAGGCTCGCGACGGCGTGAGCGTGGACACCGAGCAAGGCGAGGTGTGGGCGCGCCAGCTGCTGGTCGCGGTCGGACGCGCGCCACGCTCGAAGGACATCGGCCTCGAGCAGGTCGGCGTCACGCTGCACCCGAACGGCTTCATCAAGGTCGACGAATGGATGCGTACATCGGCGGAGGGAATCCACGCGATCGGGGATGTGATCGGCGGCTACCTGCTCGCTCACGCAGCGTCACATGCGGGCATCGTCGCCGCGGAGGACATCGCCGGCCAGCGACTGGCGCCAATGGAGCAAGAGCTCGTCACCCGCTGCACCTACTCGCATCCCCAGATAGCCTCGGTTGGATTGACCGAGAAGCAGGCGCGCGACGCGGGCCATGAGGTCAAGGTCGGCAAGTTTCCCTTCACTGCTCTGGGCCGCGCGATCATCGTCGGCGAGACCGGCGGCTTCGCGAAGATGGTCGCCGACGCCAAGACGGGCCGTCTGCTCGGCGCCCATGTGGTCGGTCCCCACGCTACTGAGCTGATCGCCGAGCCGGCGCTGACGCAGCTGTTCCAGGGCGACGCGTGGGAGCTCGGGCGCAACATCCACCCGCACCCGACCCTCAGCGAGGCGGTCATGGAGGCTGCGATGGCCGTCGACGGTCATGCGATCCATATCTGATTTGGCCACAACGAAGCCACGCGAACAAGCGAAGCAGGAAGAGCCCGAATTCAGGCCCGAGTGGCGGTTCCAGCCGCCGGTCGCGTGGCGCGACACCGACCTCGACGAGAAGACGCTCAAAGAGTGGTTCCACTACATGCTGCTCGGGCGCCACATCGACTACCGGTTCCAGGTCTTGAACCGCCAGGGGCGCGCCCCTTTCATCATCTCGGTCGCCGGCCACGAGGCCGCGCAGATCGGCGTCAGCTGGCCGCTCAAGCCGAAGTACGACTGGGTTTCCCCTTACTACCGAGACGTCGTGCTCTGCATGCGCATGGGTGTGACCCCGCTCGACCTCATGCTGGCAGTGCTCGCCAAGCCGGCCGACCCCGCGTCTGGCGGCAAGCAGACGCCCGGCCACTTCTCCGACACGCGGCTCAACATCATCTCGGGCGGCTCGCCGGTGGCGACGCAGATGGTGCACGGGGCAGGAGTTGCTTACGCGTTGAAGATGGACGGCTCCGACAAGGTCGTCATGACCAACTACGGCGAGGGAGCCGGCTCCGAAGGCGACACTCACGAAGCGTTCAACTTCGCAGCGGTCTACAAGCTGCCTGAGATCTTCGTCTGCGAGAACAACGGCTTCGCGATCTCCACCCCGTTCAACAAGGAGTACGCGATCGAGCACGTCGCTCAGCGCGCAGCCGGATACGGATTTCCCGGCATAACCGTCGACGGGCGCGACCCCGTCACCTGCTACCTCATCGCCAAAGAGGCGATCGCGCGCGCGCGGGCCGGCCACGGCCCGACGCTCATCGAATGCCTGGTCGACCGCCTTGGTGCGCATTCGTCCGAGGACGACCAGCGCCGCTACCGCACCCAGGAGGAGATCGACCAGCTTGCGAAGAACGACTGCCTCGAGCGCTTCAAGAAGCAGCTGCTCGACGAGGGCGTGCTCAGCGCCAAGGAAGTCGAAGCCGACGAAGAGAGGGTTAAGGCCGAGGTCACCGAGGCGACTCGCCTGGGCATGGAGTCGCCGGATGCGCCCGCGGAGAACGCAATCACGAATGTGTATGGACTCGACATACCCGCCGCCATCGAACCACCTGCCGGCGTTGAGACCGAAGAGATGAACATGGTCGCCGCGCTGCGGTCGTGCCTGACCGAAGAGATGGAGCGCGATGAGCGCGTCATGGTGCTTGGCGAAGACGTCGGCCAGAAGGGCGGCGTTTTCCTGGTCACCGACGGGTTGCGCAAGCGCTTCGGCGAGGCCCGGGTCATCGACACGCCTCTCGCCGAGTCCTCGATCGCCGGCGTTGCGCTTGGCCTCGCGCTGGCTGGAAAGCGTCCGGTGGCCGAGATGCAGTTCACGGACTTCGCCCACATGGCCTTCAACCAGATCGTCAACGAGATGGCCAAGTTCCGGTACCGGAGCGACGGCGACTGGTCGGTGCCCGCGGTCGTGCGAGCCCCGATGGGTGGCCACGCGCACGGCGCCCTTTACCACTCGCAATCGATCGAGGCGCGGTTCGCGACTCCGGGATTGAAGATCGTCATCCCCTCGAGCCCCTATGAAGCGAAGGGCCTTCTGCTCGCCTCGATCCGCGACCCCGACCCGGTCCTCTTCTTCGAGCACAAGCGCCTCTACCGAATGTTCAAAGAGGCCGTGCCGAAGGGCGA